>Ga0307518_10003390_pt1 | contig 11483 bp, 6 predicted proteins | sample 25_EM_MG_FD_203889 | JGI IMG/M metagenome (GOLD analysis project Ga0307518, IMG submission 203889) | Populus trichocarpa ectomycorrhiza microbial communities from riparian zone in the Pacific Northwest, United States - 25_EM | ecosystem: Host-associated > Plants > Roots > Unclassified | place... | reverse complement strand
GTGCTTACAGGGCCACAGCCCCTCCTGTATAAATACCAGCAGCCAAAGGCTGCAAGGAAGTGTCTGCTTCCCCCTCAATAAAGCGACCACATTCACTCTCCCTCACTCTCTATAAGCTCCATCTCTGCCTTTGGACTTGTAGGTCACCCAGTGCTGGCCTAAAGCTCCATTATTGTTGTTTGTCAGATATACTTGATATCTGATCAGTTCTCTAGGCTCAAGCGCAGTCTAGCTCATCAATCCACTCCATCCCATCACTGTCCATCGCATTCTTGAAGCAGGAACTGTCCCCTTGCTTCCCCTCTGTCCCATCACTGCTGTTACACCCCTGTTATCAATCCATCATCACTGCTCAACCCCAGGACTCTTCCTAACCACTGTGGTAGGCTGAAGAGGAGTCAATACCATCCCCAGTTGCATATATTCCCCATCAGAAGCCCTTCCCTTCCCTCCTGCACCTTGCCTGAAGGCTTGCAGCACATCCCCCTGTGGAGATCATATACCAGAACCGCAGAGGAATACCACCACTCGCTTATTGTTGTCATTTGGTGTTGGTTGTTGGTTGTTCTGACCTCTTCCCTCACTTAGACGCACAACAGTTGACCCTGAAACCCACACCTTCCAACCACCAACTCAACTTCATAGACATGCTTAACCATCACCCACCTATTTCACATCTCTGCTCTTCACTTGTTACCTCCCACTCTGTCAGCTCGGAGAGAGAGACATATCGTGCCCATATCCGTACTATTCCTAAGCAGCTCATCTGACAGGCCACCATCCCTGTGTACAGGTTTAAGTACAACACATCCATGGAACAAATGTGGGATGTGCACAGTTACATATTTGTAGTGGCAAATGCTGTTGATGGCATTCTACACGTGCGACTTGGACAGCAACAGAATGATGCCTCGAACTAATGTGCATTCTCCTGACATGAGCTCCCAATGACCCACAATCTACAGACTTTTATTATTATCATTGTGGTTGCCGAGGCCCAAGGTTAAGTATGTTGTCCTTTCGTTGTGCACAGGAACTTGCTGAAAACTCTCTGAGATTCATGGTAGGGATCTTGCAAAGAGAATCATCGATTGCACACGAGGTACTACTACTATGAAAGTGGGTGGCGTGAATCAGCTACGTAGTAATGCATATACAAGTTGTATTTGGTCATATCGTGGTGCTCAATGCTCATGCAACTTGCCCCTCAGTGAATGAGAGCAAGTCTGAGTCGCCTTCATCAGCACACTGCAGAAATCAGTCAGCCAACAGCCAGAAGAGTGACAATATTTGGGTTTTGGAATGTCCAGCAAAACTTGTCTGGCGTCTTGTCTGGCACCTTAGCAGGGATTCAATTGGAGTCTCATTCTCATCTTCCCTATTCCCTACTGTAGCTACAGATCCAGTCCCCACTAGTTCTATGCATTTACAGTGTATAGAACACAGTTTATCTATACTATTGGCCACACATGATGTATTATATTGTACGAACTATATACATAATATTCAAGGTGTACATAATATAATGGTCAGCAAGTTGTGTGGGTGATGGTACGAGTGCTGGTGTTGGTGCTGGCTGGGATTGTCATCGCAGTGCGGGTAATGGTGCTGGGGGCGCTGGTGCTGGCCCTGGTCACCGTCATCATGCAGATGTTGTTGCTGGTTGAGGGCCAGGGTGGTGTTCGTGTTGTTGCTGGGTCACCATTGTCATGCAAGTGATGGTGCTGCGTTGTTGTTGTCATTCCTGTATGTTGCCACTGTCATCCCATGTCGTCGGTGTCATGTCGTTGTGGCACTGGCCATCTGTGTCACCTCATCGTTGTCGTTGTGTTGGTGTGGCACTGGCCGTTTGCATCACGTCATCGTCGTCATGCTGCTGTGGGTGTGCCATCATCATCGTCTCGCCATGGCATTTGCCATGGGAGTCACGTCTTTGTTGGGTCGTGGTCATGCGGATGCTTGTACTGGAGTCGTCGTCGCTGGGTAGTTGTCGTCGTTGTCATGCGGGTGCTTGGGAGGTCGTCAGATCATGTGGGTGCAGCAGCTGGAGTGGTCATTGTCTCCCACACAATGGCATTGACCAGAAGCCAAACTCTCTGAAGGCCATATGGATGTTGCCTTGGCCAGGAACGTCACGACTCACGATTGAAGGCGGGAGGGTGACCTAACTTGCTTAGCCATACTATGGTGCCGCTCACTTAGAGGCTGCTACTTTTGTACAGTGGCCAAACTTCGGCGAGGTAACCCACAAACCCTAACCCTAGTAACCCTACCCCTAAATAGTTTAGCATCAGGGTAGCCTCGATTCCGACACAAGTGATTGACAGTTGTATGCTAGTAATGGAACGAGAAAATTTGTCTTCCAAATTGTCTCAACTATGCCAGCAGAATGGGCAAGAAGAGTTATCGGCTCAAGGCTGTGCATGCCCAAACATTCCAGTGGAAATCAGACCTCGCACCCACTCAGCAAGGTCCTAGCATGCCATGTGACGAGATTGCCACGGACAACACATCAGAACACTTGATACCACCTGTTGAGCAAATTTCAGTCTTGAACGCTCCTGCAACAACAATCAACAAACTTGCCCATGGTTTTGACTGTGGGTACACTGGTGGAGTCAACCATGACCCCAGTAGTGACCACTCGGACGTTTGCACAGGGATACTGGACCTGGCGGACAGTGATGCAATGAGCTTATGTGAGCTTGATGGCAATGAGCTCGAAGAGAACTTAGCAGCGCTTCAACTGTCGGAGGACATGTTGGAGCAGTCGACTTGCTCAAATGGTTGGAAAGGGATCTTCAGGAAAAAATCAACAGAAGAATGGAAAAAGGCGGAGAGCAATAGGGCGCTTGGATATAATGGGCACTCAAAGCGGGCAAAATGACGAAAGGAAAAGGAGACACAAGACCGGGCAGCTGGAAAAGAGAAAATAAAATCATTGTGAGTTGTCCTTCATGACTCCACTGAGACGTATCCCTGAGATTTGGATAATTCAGCACGGACCCTCAAGTTTTGATGATGTGAAACTTTTTTACCCAACCACAGAAAGTTGTCCCACAGGCTCCGAGAAACAACATTGATGCAATCGTTTCCGCCAGCGGTCGTGTTGCAGGTACACCCAGTGCCTTGATAGATGGTGTTTTGACTCAGTGCGGGTACCTGTCCGACATCACGACGGACTCTGAGTCAGACACTGATCATGGTATAGAGGCTGGCACTCACATCGGACTTGACGTGCGCACACATTCTGTGCCAGTTGAATCAGCATTAATGGGGCGGTTACCAGCTGTGCACCCACTCAAGCGCCACAAATTGGATGTGCCTGCCCGCACCCAACGTATGGCCAGCACTGCAGAACGATATAATACCCAGGCAAAGGCTCTGGAGGAGATTGAGAAACTGCTGAAGTTGAAGAAGACCGAATTTTTGGGAGGCCCACATGGATTACAGGCGAAACGGGCGCAAGCCATCCAAAGCCACCTTTCTTTAGTGGTTCAGAATAAGCGGAATGCAATCCAGGCATCAAAGATGGCTGCCAAATGTCATGGGTTTGCTGCCGCATGGGGTGGTCGTCAAATCCGTGGCTGGACAAGAACGTGGATTTCTCAATGTGCACTCCCTTCTTTGCTCACTGGTCACCATGCAAAAGTGTTTTCATTGCTCGATGATCCAGAGATCGCAATGGAGTTGCGCACGTACATGCGCTCAAACAAGTGGGCAATGGATGCACCAAGACTTGCAGATTTTTCCAAAAACAGACTTGTTCCTGCAGAGGCCGAGAAGTATCTGCGCAGTGTTGTTCAGGACAAAATGCCACGGGGCTTGAAGCAGTACAGGGAGCTTGCACTTTTCCCTCGTATCCACCTTAAAGTCGGGAAGGGGATCTCATTGGCTACAGCACGGTGGTGGTTACATCATGAAGGATTTCGGTATACTTCATACAAGAAGGGCTTGTACTTTGATGGCCACGACCGTCCAGATGTTGTCCAGTATCGTCATGACATCTTTTTGCCAAGGATGAAGGAATACGAAGCACGACTTGTTCAATATGTTGTTGGAAATGTCGAAATTGAGGCTCATATTAATCCAACTAATTTTGTCGAGTGCCGACTCGTCCTGTGCACACACGATGAAATGTACAGTCAAATGACATGGCCCAAAAGTCATGGGTCTTTGACAGAGAACACCAGTTGCAGAAAAAAGGAGTTGGTCGAGGTATTCATCGGAGTGACGTGATCTGTTCAACCATGGGTCACTTGGTTGATGCTGGGCAGTCACTGGAATATGGAAAAAATTATGATGGCTATTGGAATGGCGAAATGTTCGTGAAACAGGTGGGTACCCCTAAGTATTATGTATTCACTTGAAGAGGTTCACTAAATACTAAACAGCTCAAAGAAAAGATCATTCCAACATTTGAAACACTTCATGGTGCAGGCTATCAAGCTTTGTTCTTATCGCTCCTTGCCTCTGCACCACGTGGTACCCCGACTAGGACCCCAGTAAAATCCCAGTCACCCACCAACGCCAGAAGCCCGTCACACTCTCAGTCGACGTATAGTAGCGTATCTTAGAACCTAGTCTTACTAGCCACCCTAAATCCTCGCATAACGCCCCCCCACTTCCGCCTTCCTTGTTCCTATGACCAACCTCGGACGCCTAACGTCCAAGGCAGGTAGCAAGGTCACCCCGCCCACGGCGGACCCAGTTCACTCATCTACCACTGGTCGTCCAAACACCAGGAGTAGTAGCTCAGCCCTCACTGAAATAATAGAAAACCCATCAGAAGCGATAGTAGACGCAGATTCAGCCAGAAATTTCCTGAACCAAACGCAGTACTGTAACCCTGGCAAAGCCATGACCCCGGAACACCTTTCCAACATGTTGTTCTACATATCGCAGAAGGCAGCCACCCCCACCCTTCGCTCTATGATACGCGCTGCAGCCTTTCTTACAACAGACCTCGTCGTCTCTCCAATCGTCACCTCAGTTCAGAAAGCTTTATCCTTAGGCGTCACTCTCCCAGATGGCTCCTCCCCGCCTCAACAGGAGGAACTCAAGACGATCTCTGATAAACTGGACTCCGCTATCGTTCAATGGTCTTCACAGCAGGAGAACATGATGAAAACACTCGACAAAGTCCCCCAAATTGACGACCCCACCAACTTACTACTGTTGGACATACGAATCCAATCGATCTCAGAGAGCGTATCCTCCATCCAAAAGGCCATTGAGGAAATGAAAACCCAACCTACGGATAGACCTACAAGCCAAGACCCTCTCCCTCGTCAGCACTCCTATAGTAACGCTGTAACAAGAGAACTCCACCCCAACACGACCACATCCAGAGCATTCCCCCCGGGCCCGGACCAGGCCAGAGGCTGCTCCGCCATCAAACAAAGACAATTGTTGTTCGACCCAGACAGTGATCACCCTCTCATCAGACCCGACACACCTATTGACGAACTGGTAACAATCTTCCAGAAGGCCCTAGACTTGCAGGAGACCAAAACTGCCCCTTCCCTAAAACTTCGGTCACTCTTCAGACTACGCAACCAAGGGATCGTGCTGGAACTAACAAATGCAGATGCGGCTTCCTGGATAAAAGACCCCCTCAGAAGATCTACGATTACTGAAAAGCTCGGGGGGAAAATTCGCCTGAAAGATAGGCAGTTCAACGTGATCGTTCCATTCTTCCCAATTACGACTGACATTACCTCCACAGACACCATCAGTAGAATCGAAAAAGACAGCCGCCTACCTAGCGGTACCATAAGCCAGATCCGCTGGATCAAGGACCCAGCCAAGAGAGACAGACGCCAGCGTGTAGCACACGCCCTGGTCTCCTTGACTACCCTGGAGGCAGCCAACACATCCATCAGCCAAGGACTCTACGTCAACATGGAACGACTCAACCCCCACAAGGACAAGAAGGAACCCATCCGATGCCTCAAATGCCAACACTGGGGCCACTTCGCCAAAGACTGCAAGGGAACAACAGACACATGTGGCACCTGCGCCAAAGGACACCGAACGGCCGGCTGCAGATCCTACCAAACCTTCTATTGTGTTACGTGCAAAACTGACCTCCATGCCAGCGCAGATCGATGCTGCCCAGAATATATTAAACGACAAGAGATGCTCAACGCGAAAACCCCTGAGAACTCACTGCCATACTTTGTGACTGACGAAGCCTGGACCCACTCCTCTCTACCCCCTCGCCAGTCAGCGCCAATATTATATGCCAGGAAGCCCATAGTTCACCCCCCCTCTCCGCCACCTAAACAACTGACGCAAACCACACTAAGATTCGCCCCTCGCATCCCAACTAGCAGCCAGGAGAACAACGCAGAAGCAGACGCCACCTTCCACACAGCAAATGCGGAAACTCCTCCCCACAACCCTGAACCTGAGCCCATGGCTGAGCTCAACCCGGTCCCACCCAACTTCCCCTGTCTCTCGCCGCTCCTAAACCCTAGACCCACAGAACCCCCCCCCTCACTGACCCTCCTCTAATGGATTACAATGCCCACCACACCCAGCTAGAACACCTAAACATATGGCAACAAAACCTCAACACCTCCCACATCGCCCTCCACTCCCTCATCAATGACAATTTAGCGGAAGAATGGGACCTCATAGCGCTACAGGAACCCCCTGTCGACAAGCTAGGCAACACAAAGGCCAGTTATCGCTGGCGCGTGGTGTACCCGACACACAAGCTAGCAAAAGGGGTTAAGCCCCGAGTGGTAACTTTTGTCAATGCAAAGATCAGCACTAATAGTTGGGAACAGATAGACTTCCCCTCATCAGACGTGGTCATCCTGCGAATCAAGACGTCGAAAGGGGCATGCACCGTCATAAACGTGTACAACGACTGCACGCATGACCGCACCTTAGGGGAACTAGAACGTTTCATCGCAGCTAACATCACCAGTCTTCGCCCTGAGGAATCCGACCACATGATGTGGCTCGGCGATTTCAACCAGCACCACCCCTTGTGGGACGAAGAAAGAAACAACCAACTGTTCACTGCTGCGGCACTCGACTCGTCCCAGAAGATATTGGCTCTGCTCGCGGATTACGGCATGTCCCAGGCGCTTCCGAAAGATATCCCGACCCTGCAATCGTCCAGCTCAGGTAACTGGACCCGGCCAGACAATGTTTTCTGCACAGAACACACGCTGGATGTACTGACACTCTGTAACACTGACCCAGAGAACAGAGGCCCCAACTCCGACCACCTTCCGGTTCTTACCAAGCTGGACCTGTCCTTGACGGCCGCCGCTGTCCTCCCCGCGCAAAATTATAGAGAAGTTGACTGGAAAAAGTTCAACGCTAAACTGAAGACAGAACTAACTAAACTAGGCCCCCCGAGGTTACTCGCAACCAAGGACGACTTCCAGAAGGCAGCAAAAGGCCTGGAAAATGCGGTCAAACAGACAGTCAAATCCGAGGTACCAGAGACACGCCCGCATCCCCACAGCAAGAGGTGGTGGACAAAAGATCTCACCAGGCTACGGAATGAACTTAAAACGCTGAGTAAAGCTTCTCACTCGTTCAGAGCAGTCCAAGGTCACCCGAGTCACAGGTTACGGAAAGAGAAGGCAGCAGCATACAACAAGACGATCAAAAAGACAAAGAAAGAACACTGGGTCAGCTGGCTCGAGGACGCTTCAAGCAACGACCTGTGGATCACCAACAAGTACATCACTAACCCAGCTGGCGACGGAGGCAGATCCCGTATCCTGACCCTCAAAACCAGTGACACCGAAGGCAACGTATCTCTAGCAGCCAGTAACGAAGACAAAAGCGAGGTCTTCGCCAATACCCTCTTCCCCCCACCTCCGCAGCGCTCCGCCGTCCCCCCAGGATTCAACTACCCAGAGCCCGCTGCCGCCTGGTCGGAAATCACAGCCGCACAACTCTGCAAGTCAATCTCAAACCTCAGTCCGTATAAAGCGCCAGGCCCGGACGGCATAGCAAATGTTGTCTTCCAGCGGTGTCCATCCCTCCAGCCGTATCTGGTCTTTCTGTTCAACGCAGCACTCTCTCACCGCACCTACTACGACCCCTGGAGGGAATCCATCACGGTCATCCTGCGCAAACCAGGCCGTCCAGACTACTCGGCCCCAAAAGCATACCGTCCCATAGCCCTGCTAAACACGACAGCCAAGTTACTCTCGGCTCTAGTGACAAGCAAAGCGTCACACATCCTGGAAACCAACGAGTTGCTGCCAGCAACACACTTCGGAGGGAGACCAGGACGTTCGACAGAAGATTCACTACTCCTACTCGAAACCACTATCAAGCACGCCTGGCATCAACACAAAGTAGCCTCCGTCCTGTTCCTCAACATTGAAGGCGCGTTTCCAAATGCAGTCACAGACCAGCTCCTACACAACATGAAGAAACGACGCCTCCCCCCTGAAATAGTTGGTTTCACAGGTCGTCTACTGGAGAACAGGAAAACTAAGTTGAGGTTTGATGACTTTGAATCGGAATGGTTCCAGATAAGAAACGGTATCGGACAAGGAGACCCGTTGTCCATGTTGCTCTACGTGATCTACAACTCGGACCTAGTAGACATAGCAAAGAAGGAAAAAGGAGAATCCGCGCTAGCCTTCGTAGACGACACTGCCCTAGTCATAGTGGGAAAATCATTCGAAGAAACTCACAGGAAACTAACCGACTTAATGGAACGGCAGGGAGGAGGATATGAATGGTCGGCAGACCATAACTCACACTTCGAAACAAACAAGTTCGCACTAATGGACTTTTCTCTCAACAGGACAAAACCCCGCCCTGGCATGGTTTTAAGGGGTGTAACAATAAAGTCGTCTCCGACCCACAAGTTCCTAGGCGTTGTACTTGACAACGAACTACGCTGGAAAGCTCAGGCCGCTAACGCGACAGCCAAAGGTGCTGGTTATACCATGCTGCTCAGGAGACTATCCGCCACATCATGGGGCGTCCCCGCAAAGCTCATCCGTCAGCTGTATCAATCGGTCACTATCCCCAAAATCACATACGCAGCAGCAGTATGGTTACAACCCACCTACTCTCACTCGTCAAACAAATGCCTACGAGGCTCAATCGGCACAGCCAAGAAGATCGAATCGTTACAGAGGGTAGCCACCCTAGCTATAACGGGAGCGATGAGAACCTCCCCTACAGACTCCCTCGATGTACACGCCAACACCCCACCAGCCCACATCATGCTCCAACAAGTCCTATTCTGCTCTGCGCTCCACCTGTCAGGACTCCCCGCTGCTCACCCTCTAAAACCCCACATCAAGAAGATCGAAAAGAAGGACGTGAAGAGACATCGGTCGGCACGTCACAGACTAATCCACACGCTGGGAGTACACCCCCAGCACAACGAAACCATCCTTCCGCTCGCCATCAAGCCAGGCACCTCCCCCCCGTTCAACACGTTCATCTCAGACAACAAGAAGGAGTCTCTAGAGGATTTCAGACAGCTAAGACACCGCACCTTAGTGTTCACAGACGGCTCCTGCACTGACAGACTTATAGGTGCCTCGGCAGTTTTGTACGTCGATTACACCCAAGTCGCAACACTTCGATACCACCTGGGGAGCGAAGATCATCACACAGTATTTGAAGCCGAAGCTGTAGGGTTGTTACTGGCAGCGCAACTCCTCTTGACGAGGAACGAAGCGTCCTTCCCCGCATCAGTGCTCGCCGACAACCAGGCGGTCATACGATCCGGTGAGAACCCGTCAGCCAAACCCGGTCACTATCTACTGCTTCGTTTCAGGAATCTTGTCCGTCAACTACAAGACAAGAAAGACATAAGTAAAGAAGACTTAACGGTCAGATGGATAGCGGGACACATGGAAGTAGAGGGTAACGAAGTGGCAGACAGAGAGGCGAAACTAGCGGCGAAAGGAGAGGCCTACTCAAGCCTGGCGAAACGGTTACCTGTCTCACTCAGAAAACCGCTCCCACGTAGCATCCCAGCCCTCAAACAAGCCCACAACGCACGATTAAAGAAGCTATGGAAAGAAGAATGGTCCAAATCACCCCGCTTCCCCCACACCTCTAGCATCGACCCCTCCCTCCCATCCAAATCATTCATGAAACTTGTAGGCGGCCTCCACAAACGTCAAGCGGGACTGTACACGCAGTTAAGAACAGGCCACGCTCCCCTCAACAATCATCTCTTCCGCTTCAAAAGAAGTGACACCCCTAATTGTCTCCAGTGCAGGAATTCCACACCAGAAACGGTGCATCACCTCCTCTTCGCGTGTCCCAGATACGCCCGCAAAAGGTTCATCCTGGAATGAGACATCGGAAGAAAAGTTTATCATGTGGCGTACTTGCTCTCCAATGCAGCCGCGAAAAAGCACTTCCTGAAATTCATCAATGAAACCAAATGCCTGAAGCAGACTTTCGGTGAGGTATAACTTGTGTCCCCACTACGCAGCTGAAAGTAGCATAGATAGACGCTACAGCCAGACGAACAAAGCTCCTCATATCCAGACCAAGCCTGCAGTCTCCAACAAGATGCAGCAACGAATATTTCACCACACCCCGACACTCACGTCCCCTACCCCCACCACGCCCAACTCCTAGTCTAGCTAATTTTCCCCTTTCTTTCTTTATGTCCTCCTTTCTTTCTCTCTTTCTCCTTCTCGTTACCCGCGCCTCATCCCCCCTGAAGGGCAGCACCTCATGCTGCCACGGACCTGTAATTCCGTCCCCGCTCCCAGTCCACTAGTCTCTAAAACACTGCCCGCACCTCACCTTTACACGCAGCAGGCCCCATGGCCACAGAGGCCCAGAGACCCACAGGACAGATGGTTCACGCTCTCCTTCAGCTCACGCACGCTTCCGCGGCCAGGCTAGTGTTACACAGATACACAAATCATTTTTTCATTAGCTGTACCTACCTAGTTACCCACCTAGTCAGTATAGTGCAACATAGGACTAATAGTCCTCAGGCACTTTAATTCGATTCAAAAAAAAAAAAAAAAAAAACTTTGTTCTTGATTGACAACTCTCAGGGGCATGCTGCATATGCTGAAGATGCATTACTTGTCTCATGCATGAATGTTAATCCAGGAGGAAAGCAGGCCAGGATGCGAGATGGCTGGTTCATGGAGGATGGTATCAAAGTTTTGCAGGCAATGGTATTTTCAAAGGACAATCCAGACTATCCAAATGAGCCCAAAGGCATCAAGTTTGTCCTCTCCAAACGTGGCCTCTATCAATCACCGCTGCGTGGGAAATGCCAATCTCGATGTGACCTGGGTGCAACTGTCTGTTGCAACAAGCGAATTTTGGAATGCCAGCCTGATTTTCAAGCACAGAAATCCCTTGTTCAAGAGACTATTGAAGGTGCAGGTCACCTTTGCATTTTCCTTCCAAAATTTCACTGCGAACTTAATTTTATTGAGTTCTTCTGGGGAAAAGCCAAGAAATATATTCGAGACAACTGTGATGGAACCTTCGAG
>Ga0307518_10003389_pt1 | contig 11486 bp, 8 predicted proteins | sample 25_EM_MG_FD_203889 | JGI IMG/M metagenome (GOLD analysis project Ga0307518, IMG submission 203889) | Populus trichocarpa ectomycorrhiza microbial communities from riparian zone in the Pacific Northwest, United States - 25_EM | ecosystem: Host-associated > Plants > Roots > Unclassified | place... | reverse complement strand
TTTGATTTGATAAAGGTAAAAAGTAGGAGGATCACATGTGATTGTTTAACAGCATTAAAGAATTCTCATTAATGGTTTAGGCGGGATGGCTATGTCGGGTGGACTTTTACACACTCTAGCTCCCCCCTCTCTCTCTCTGGAAAAATCCACTTCTTTTATTCATCTGGTAAGGCACTTGTAAAGTTTCAATTTTCAATTTTTCTTTCTTTTTCAGCTTCAAATTTGTGTTCCAAATTGGGTATTTGCTGTTTTTGGATTCACAATTTGTGTTAGTGTTGATTGATCACTAGACAATAACCATGGGGGGGACTTGTTCAAAGAAATCCAATGCCAGTAACAAAAAATCCAATCCATATGCAAAGTCTAAGGGGAATGGTGTTGATTCTTATTGCAACAAGCCACATATTTCAAGTACTCAACAAGTGAAGGAAAAAATAGAGAAAAAGGAATTGCAAGAGGCAAATTTAAAGCAGCGGACAAAGGAGTCATTTTTATATGCTAAAAATGATGTTGGAGACGAGTTTTATGATGGGATTCCTAGATATCCATCATCATCAATAAAATCAAGATCAATTCGCAGACAAGCAGCTGTTGCCAAGGTAAAGTTTGCAATTTTTTTTGGTTTGGTCAACTGAAGTTTTCATGTTTTTTCTTGCAAGAGCAGTTAGTTGTGGCTATTTTTCAAGACTAGTTCTTTTATGTTTTGTTGTAAATTAAGGCAAGCTTGTTGATGATTTAAAAGTGTCGGATAGTGTAGATGGAAAGCTTGATGTGGTGAAACTTGGATTGGAGTCAAACATAGAGAAAAGTAGTTTAAATTGAGTAAACAGGTAGCATCAGCTCTTAATCCCAGTTATCGAATCCTTAATCACCAAAATTGTCCATCCTTAAATCAATTTATTTTTCATCTAATTGTGAAAACTTTGGCGAGGCGAATGGATATCAAGTATATGGCATGCTAGAGTAAATAGGAATAGTCTCCTATATACGATGTTGGATTGGAGGAAAGTTCTTGTTTTTTGAACAAACCAGACCAGAAGCATGATGAGATTGCATTAGTGATTGTAACTGGAATATTTACGAAAGCTTATATGTGTAATCAGCATTGTTGGATGGCTGAAGACCCAGATGAATAATCTAGATTATAACCTACTACAATTCTGCAGTGGTCTGCTAATTTGATATGCATTGAAAATATTTAAGTGAAATGCTATAATCTGCAGGTTTCGGAGGTTAGTTCACGTATAAGTAGAGCTGGCACTCTTGGACTAGGGAAAGCAGTGGAGGTCCTGGACACACTAGGGAGTAGCATCACAAATTTAAACCCTAATATTTTTGCTTCTAGTGTAGCAACCAAGGGCAATGAACTTGGAATTTTAGCTTTTGAGGTAGCAAACACAGTTGTCAAGGGTTCCAACCTTATGCAATCTCTTTCTATACGAAGTGTAAGTTATTTGAAAGAAGAGGTGCTTCCTTCAGAAGGCGTGCAAAATCTGATATCAAAAGATATGGATGAACTTTTGAGGATCGTTGCAGCTGACAAGAGGTGAGTGCCTTACAAATTAGCATCATAATGCATCTATGGGCAAGCTCTCTTCCTATTTGTCTTTTTTCTGTAACAGTATCTTGAAGTCTTCATTTACTTGTTTTGCAGAGAAGAGCTGAAAATATTTTCAGGAGAGGTGGTTCGTTTTGGAAATCGATGTAAAGATTCTCAATGGCACAACTTGGACCGTTATTTTGAGAAGTAATACATATAGCACGGTACCTTGTTTGTCCATTATATTTACAATATACTTCTAAAGTATTGATTACTGATTGAAATTCTTTATTTGATTTCTAGAATTAGCAGAGTACAAACTCCTAGTAAGGGATTGCGGGAGGAGGCAGAATCCATAATAGAACTTTTAACGATTCTGGTTCAGTATACAGCCGTGAGTACAATATTCTTTCTTGCTATGATTTGGCGAACTTTAATTGGTGGATGGATGGCCTCTTTAGCACTTTAATATGGTTGTGCCCGAAAAACTATTCTTGACATTTACGATATACATCCATGGAGTCTGCAGCTTTACATTAATTTTTTATTTATCTGCCTTCCTGATGTGATGATTTATGCTTTGCATAACTGGAGTATTGTGATAAGTTGTGTAAACTTTTGCTGTTACATCATGTGCTTTGGTTTCAAAGAATGATGACATAAATGTTCTTGGGTTTGCAGGAGCTATACCATGAATTGCAAATTTTGGATAAAATGGAACAAGAATGTCAACAGAGGGAGGATGCTGCAGCTTCTAATCAGAAAGGTTATTTTTTAACTTCTATATTGTTATCTGAGAGCTGCTCTTGAATAAAAAATGCTGCCATTCGTGCTTCATAAAAGAGTGTGATGTGAATGTGAATTACACTCTATGCTGAACCTATTGAACTGTGTATATGGCATCCTTTTAGTTACCAAACAGTATGCCCGCTCCTTTGTCCAGAAACTAATGAGAAATGATGTTATTGACTGAACATATCACCTTTGTTGCCGAAATTGACTGGGCCCTGATCACAAAGTGAAAGAAACTAAAAGACATTTAATGTAAATACATCTAGATGAGATGAAGAAAGCTACATTCTTTGAATGGATTTTTATAAATGATAGGATATGGTGCTTTATCTATGCTTTCTTCATCACAATATTGATATATACACACACACACACACACACACAAAAAAAAAGAGACCACTTTCTTTATTTGTTAATCTGGGTACTGATTTTGACATTGCTGCAATGTTGTGAGTTGTGCTTATATGATGGTAACATTTAATTTTGTTTGTTATATTTTACATATGACTAATCCTAAAGGTATACAGAGGCCATTTGTTATGTTGCAGTTACTAGAAATTGAAAATATCCGTGTTAAATAGTTTTAGGATTCTGAAAGTCGAGGTGATTGACATGATTGTAGTTGAGAATTCTGATAATGTATCAATTGCTAATTAATGTAGTAACCTGCACCCAGTGCCCTGGGGCACTTGTTAGTGAGGTACTAATTTAAGTTTGTGTCTTTGCTCTCTGAAATGCAGGAGAAAGCCCTGCAATGTTAAGGACAGAAATAAGAAACCAAAGAAAACGAATACAAAATGTAAAGAAGAAATCACTCTGGTCTAGAAGTTTGGAAGAGGTAGCATTACTGATTGTTTTGCTTCTTTCTGTTGCTACATAATTGAAATTATGATTTTTGATTTATGGCAACAAATATCATTGATTATCTACCAAGGTTGTTGATAGAGTAAATAGAATCTCAATAATTGGAATACTTCTAGTGACCTAATTATCTTATGCAGGTTATGGAGAAGTTTGTAGATATTGTCCATTTCTTAATCCTCGAGATAGGCAATGCATATGGTAGCTTCGGTATGTGTTTGGCCATGGTCTTGAGCATGTCTTATTTATGCTCTCCAAGTGCATGTTTTACTTTCATTTTCTTCAAAATATGTAATTTTCATGTTCGAAAATTGCTAGTTCTGGTGTTATCACATTTTGGTTTTAGTTTCAACTCAAAATTACAGGGAAAGTTACTAACCCAAAACATCAAGTCGCAAAGAAATTATTTGAAGTGTATGCTTCTGCAGTATTCCTTGTCAATGTCAACTTTCCCTGTGATTTCATCACAGAAGTCAATCTAATTTTCCTTGTGATTTCTGTTTTGAATATGAATGATCAATTTATATTTTTTTTCAATCAAAATTAATCTTTTATCATTGAAAAATTTCTTAAGGATGCACTTGTATATTCAGTGTAATAAGTTTTCACCATTAACCAATGAAAATGTACTACCATTTGGTATCATTTTCTTTTCTTTTCTTTTTTTCAATACTTGAAACCATTTTGAATAAGAAAAAAGAACATTATACGTGGAGTTCAAACTCGGCAATGGAAAGTAGAAAAGTTTTTCTTGCAACTACTGGCCCACAGATTTTCCTTGGGATTTATGCTTCTGCATATTTGACTTTCCATCCTTTACTCGAAGGAGTTCTTGCATAAATTGATTTCATTTATTATAATATTTGATGGCATTTAGTTGTATACTGCAGATGATTCCATACAAGATAAAGAATCTGTGAGCAATCCTGCAAGATTGGGACCTGCTGGTCTTTCTTTACATTATGCAAATGTAGTTATGCAAATTGATAACCTTGTAAGTGCCATCTATGTTCATCATGTTAAATCTCATTCTGCATTTTGTCTATCCACTATTCTTCAAAGTTAGTAATTATTAGTCTTACAATTTGTAATCAAGATTGGTTGCTATGTGACATTATTTCACATATCTGATGGGCTTCTAATATAGCAAGAACAGTCTTACTCTTAAAGGAAAGCGAAGAGAATCAGAAAGGTTGTGGGAAGAAAAATCTGGAATGAGTTGAACTATTTTTCCATAATTTCTGCACCCATAAGCATGGACGAGCTATCTTATTTTCCATATGTACTATACTACGTGCATAGAATGACTCTGATGGAGTCCCTTACATGCTGCACTAGATTTCAAAGTTTTCATCTTGTAAAATTACATGTTTCGCCTGCAATTCACCAAACTGCAACCGATATTACTTTTGGATGCATTTATGTGCACAACCTTGCATTCATGTATCATGCAGTTACCATGTAAGAATGAAAAGAGTTATTAACAACTTCGTAACAGAACCTTAGAAATGAAAATGGATATCTGTGTGCGTGTGCACCATTGCATGGGTGGTTGTTTATTGTTTATTTTAGAATTCTGACTTAGCCAGTGCGTACTTGAAGAAAAGATGATTTGGCCTTTTGAATAGGACCATGAACTGCTAAATTGGGGTCTTAAGAGGGCTAGTCTCGATTCAGTTACAATGCATTAACTTCAAACACTTGAACACTGAGCTGCTCTATTTTGCATTGCAAGTAAAACGAATAGCCCTCATGCTTCATAAATTTCTAGCTCATTTTCTATCCACAGACAGCTTCAAGGGCCACAACCCTATTAAATGTAAGGCACACCCTCATGTTTTGCTCTGAACCAGACTAAGTTGACAGCTTACAGTGCCCCTGCTAAGCTGAATGACTTGGAACATGATTTGAAGATTTCACACCCTCATTTCCTACTGGTTATCATCTTTGCTTGTTGCTCAGTTTCCCCGCCTTAATTGCACTTTTTTAGTTCACCTGTGTTAAAAAAATTGAGCTCCCTGCTTTCTTATGATCTCCCCATTCATGCATGTACTTGTGTTCTTGGAATCTTGCCTCAAGGCCTTTCTAATTATAGATTCTCAGGTGGCACGATCAAGCTCCATGCCTCCAAATAGTAAGGATGCATTGTACCAGAACTTGCTGCCTGGTGTAAAATCAGCTCTGCGTTCCAAATTGCTATCTTTTCATGTCAAAGATGAGGTATTACTTTTCCCCTTGGTTTTTATTTTCTTAGCCATGCAGATGCTCTAGTTGTTTACATCAGTTGTGATTTGCCTCTCCAGCTTACCATTACGGAAATTAAAGATGAGATGGAGAAGACATTGCAGTGGCTGGTTCCAATGTCCATTAATACAGCCAAGTATGCAATGCCATTATTTTCCCTCCCTAAAAACTGAAAATTTCTCCTGCTTTATATCCTTAATTTTGCTGTGTGTCTCGCTGCCTAATCGTTATCATCGTTTCGCTTTGCATTTTAACTGATCTAAAACAGAGCCCATCACGGTTTTGGTTGGGTAGGAGAGTGGGCAAGTATCGGGTGAGTCCTTAGGTTTCTACCAATTGTTTCTCAGTTTTTCCAATTTATTTTGTTAATACGAGTAAGCAGAATGGCCAGAGTGAACTAAGATATGGTCGTTTTGCATACAGGTCTGAGCCCAATAGAAAGTCTGCTGCTGCAGCAGCTGACATAATCCGGATTGAAACACTCCACCACGCCGACAAGGAGAAAACAGAAGCCTATATTCTTGAACAGGTATTGTGGCTTCACCATCTTGTCAGAAAAACCAAGAGTGTTTCTGGTGGTGGTAGCACACTGGGTCAGAAGTCGAATCAGAAGCAAAAACAAGAGTTGCCCAATGCACCCGAGTTGCCTGACACCATTGTAATGTCAGATGCGCCATCGCTAATAACCAATGACCAAACAATTTTGCTGGAAGCTAGTGAGAAAAAACAGATACTAGAAAACAGGAAGAGCCAGGACTACGACTCGGTGGATACCCAGTTGAGAGATGATGATGGGCCGAGTAAGAGCAACAGTCATTCCCCTCCAAGGGAAAATGAAGACTCAGCTACTGTAAAAAGTGTTCCTTCTGTGCTTCCCATCACTGATGTTGGTATTGATAAGGAGAACGAATCAGATACCATTGACAGAGTTAATGTGCTCAAAAACGAAGGAAAGCATGGACCTGTTACTGCTAAGTAGCCGTTCGTTGCAACCTTAGTTTCCAGTGAAAAGCATCAAACACCAGGAAACTAGTGCAACCTTCTTTCCAAACAGACCCTGAAAACTTAAAAATCATTCTGCAGTTCCATAATCGGTTTTGGGGTTCACGAGAAATTGAATGTTAATAGTAAAGTTGATATGCTCAGATAACTGATAGAACGATATACATTATATGCAAGTGACAAGAAATTTAAGTAATACGCAAACAGAAAAGGCCTTCCCATGTATTTATTGTATTAGTCTTCGTAATTAAAGTTGGCATAGGCTTGGGGCCAGAAAGGAGAGCTTTTGTGCATCATCAAATTTTTTCAACCATGATTTTGCTACAATATCAATCCCCAAATCTAGGATGATAAGCAACCATATGTTGTAAATTATAATATATAGTGCAAATTTATGACATAATACACCCATCCCTGACATTAAACAAAATTTTCTCCCAAATAGTTTGCTAACAAAAAGGATGACCAAGTTGCTTAAAGCAGTTTCAGTCTCAAAATCCATCAGAGATATGGCCAAGCTTGGGTATTTTCCAGTTTAAGTGCTGGGTGATTTCTACACCCCTACACCAGCCCGCACCCCTGCATGATCCATCATATTGGTCTGTATCGTTTCTGAAACATCTGTGGAGAAGTTTTGCACTCGACCATCTGTTGAATGACCTTTGGCGACTGTTGTAACAATCGTTCCTGCTCAGACGGTTTCTTAAGCAGTTCTAGTTCATCTAAATATTCAAACAACGTTTGACACCAATAAAAGGTTAAGGTAACAATCATTCATTGAGATAGTTAATAGCTTGTGAAAAATGCATAATGTTACATGTTCGTTTATGATGGTGAACGGATGACAATGATGACAAATAAAAGAAAAAATCAGTACCAAGTAAATTTTAGAAAGGTATAATTCAGCAAAAGCTAGACCTATAGCATCCCCATCATACCAATATGACAGATTTGATTAGCATGTATGGTGCAAAAAAAGAATATAGGGGACGCATGGCAGAGCCAAGAACTTCGTTTTAGGCTTTAAAGAGGGTGAGTGTACTTCCAATATAATCTCAGGGAAGTTTATGTAAGAGGTTCGAGAAAGAAAATTTGAAGATGATGGAATATGTTACCAAAGCCAACACTTTTATTAAATAGCATACACCATGAAAGGATATTCTCTTCTCCATCCCTTCTCATTCGCTAAATCAATGCGTTTTTGTAACCTTGCCAGCTCTTTCTCAATCCACTGCAGCAAAATGTTTCCCATTAATAACTAGTGAAATGAGAAGTTTTTATAGCAAGCAATATGTAAGTTTGTTTAACTTTTTCAGGATGCAAAGGGTAAGAAAAACATTATTAAGAGGTATAGCATCAAGTCTGAATACATACATGTTTTGTTATATCCACATGCAGCTGTTCTGCCTTCTGTTCAAGCTCCACCTGTCAAGAAAGGCATCCCCATCAATTATTGCCGTAACCTATTACTTTACCCATATTAAGGAGAGAAAAAAAGGACAATTAAGTTGGCAAATTGTTTGACCTATTGTAAATATTCCGTTACCATACAACCAGAAATATTACAGAAAACAGCTTCCATTTCCTAGCTAAACAGTTCCTCAAAGGATATAACTCCACATTTTCGAAAACAGGTATAAAGTTGAATTTCCCTTCTTTAATTATAGGTTTCGAGTGATTCTTTTCTTATCTACAAAACTAGCAACTTGAACTCCGATAATGATGATTACTCTGACGTCCTTAATATTAAAGTCTTAAAATTTCTTGAGATAATCAAAATATATTTGAAATAGTAGAATGCTAAGGAAAAAGCAATATGATTGAGCGTTCAGAAATGTTGCACCTCAAGAGAAAGAGATAAAACTATTCTTTGAAAATCTTACAATAGTAGGTTTCGGATGTAACCCTTCCTCCACATTTTGTCTCAAATCCTCAATTTCATCCTGCAAATGACAAGAATGTGCCTAATACATCAATAAACAGTTCAACCACTATGTGAAGATAATTCAGCAAAGCCCTATTATGCTATGAGTAATGCAAAATGGTAACTTAATTGAGAGACACTGCCATCAGAACTGGCATTTCTCAGAATTGCTTAGTAAGAGGGAAGAACAACAATGTTGCAAAGGGATAGGTAAATAGAATACAAATAAAAATGATAAGAAAAAATGGTAGACTAGTGAATTATCCATTTCCCATGATAAGCACGGAAGACTCGGATAATTATTGACAATACTGTTTCATTTAGAGGAAACCTTCAAAACCTATATTTATTCGCAGAATAAAACATATCATTATTTCTATTTGAAAGCTTCGATAGCAGTTACCTCAGATAAGTCCAAATCTGAAAGCATTGAAAAGCATACATCTATTGGCATACTGGAAACTCTAAAAAGAATTTCACTCTTATTCTCTCCAATTACTGAGGATTGCTTTATACCTGAGATAAAAACAAGAAATAAAATAATGAAATGTGAATAACCTCTGAAACATAGAACATATGTTTAGGCGCAAAAATGAGCTACATTGTGTGAAATTTACCACAAATTACCAATCATGTTTCCACTTTATGCAAATAGGAATAAAAACATAAACGAAAAGATTTGGTTTTGCAGAACTGAAAATAAGCTGCCATCCCCTTCATGCATTAATAATAATTGAATGCTATGGTTGGTCCAGATACAGTGACCTACCTGTAACTTGTGAGAGCTGGTAAGAATTTCTAGCACTGGGGTCTCTGGAGTCATTTTTTACTTTCACAAAGCTTCCCACTATCTTACCTTCAAAACTTTCAGGCTCCTTCAACAGTTCCTCCACTAAGCTTTTCCTCAAGTAGACAAGTTTGATATTCTCAGTAACTATAGCTGCAAAACCACTGTCATGGAGTCTAGGAACTGCTTCTATTTCTTCAGACTTCGTTCGAGAGCCCATTGAGTTCCGTTTCTTGAATGTTATAGTGGATTTTTCACTTTTTTCTTGAAAACTTATTTCGACTCCATCTATATTTTCATCATCCTCTGACTGTGAATCAATTAAGTTTGCAGTAAAATGGTATTCCAGAAGATTAAGTATGGCATTTTTATACATAGATTTCCTTCTAAAAATTGAATAGAGCTTTTCATCACAAATAACTTTCTTTTTCTTTACGGGATCAAGAAGTTCCTTTTCTTGAATGTATGCACAGATGATTGTATTAACTTCATATTGTGATAGCTCTTTTGTTGTATCTTTTCCAAGAAATGTGAGGAACTCAATAAGCTGTTTTGATCCCCATCCATCAAATTCAATTGGCTTTGACCCCTTCCTTTTTCCTCTTGTTTTGTAGGCTTCAGTAATTTCCAGATCACTATCATATATCACCAAGTCACCATCATTTTTGCTCTTCCCAATTTTAGTTGACTTGAAGCTGCGTTTGGAATGCTTTCTCAGCCCAAGCTCTGCCAAATTGACATCATCCCATGTCAAGCCTTCTGCTTCCTTTATGATTTCCCAATATTCCAGGAACAGGCATTCATACGTATCTCGATCTGTCAAGTCTATTTCACCCTGCAAATTGATATACATACAAAATACAGCCACAGTGGAACAATCATCATCATAACTTCGTTCTCACATCCAAAAAAGAGTAGAGTTTATCAATAAATTGAAAGAAAGCATAGATGCCCAACCGTTGAGAGTTCATAGATGAATCTAAGTTTCTATTTCAATCTGATTCATTGTTTAAATGGCTAAAATCCTCTTCATTTGTTGAAAAACTTCCAAGTCCTTTCCATTGGTATCCCTACTTTTCAACAATCACCTAGGAATCAGATTCTTGCTTATCTACTAAAATGCAGATCCATGGTGCTAAAAAACCAGGAAAATTCATGAAACATATCCCTGCAAGATACATAAGTCAACTTTCTTCCCTTCTTCATTCTTTAATTAAAATATATTATGTTTACCAAACAATTACCTAAAAGTGTTGGCAGACAAAATGACCTGTCTAAGTATTCAATGTGATACGCTTATTGCATTTTCTTTCCAAGTGTTTGCAGAATTTGAGAAAAAACCAAACTCTCCAGTCTGTCACAAGCCAACCCAAAACCTGCTATAATGTATTTATTGGGTCCTTCTGAAATGCAGTATGCAGACAAGAACTAGTACAGAATGCACATGTGCATGTTGCTATTAAAAAATGACACACAAGGTGATATGCTTACCCCATCAGCATCCACATCATCTTTATCTTCTACACAATGTACATACTCTACACATTCTTCACACAATCCTTTATTCCCTCTAACAGCTAAGAACTTAGCAGCACTGATGCAGCGACTGCATACAGCTTTAGGACAGCAGTAGCAATATAATTTGGTGGCTTTATGACATTTGGTACAAGAATGCCGAGCTGAAACATCAAAATTTTTTATACATGCTACATAAGTTTTCCTGTCATATTCTTTACAAAGAAAGTTGAGAAAAAGGAAACCTAATACATTAAGATATTTCAAAGTAGCATGGCTAACACAGTGTAATCTACCTCATGCATACTGTAACTACACTTGCTTAGAAATATTTGAATAGAAGACATAATTTCAAGTTAGATTATCATCACATATAACTTTTAGTGACTTACCACAAGTCCATTGCTGACCAGTTCCCGGAAAGGAATCACCCTTTTTCACACACTCTGTATGGTAAACCTTTAGACAATCACTAGAAAGAGGACAAAAGTTAGAAAGGCAACAATGACAATGACAATTTTATTTTAAGAGATGCATGGAAGTAGCTGTCGCACATACTTCAGAGGAAAGTCAAGAAATGAGTGCAGTTTCAATGCAGGATTACCACAATCAGATTATAGCCGTCCCCATAAATTATTCACGGACATGGATTAAATCATGATTTATGGACAAGTGTATATAACAGCAAAGCTTTCTGCAGTATGTACTCATTATAATAATATATGGCAGGTTTTCTCAATTCTCATCATTAGAGATATCTATTTGACTGTCAGAAAACAAGGATGACAACGCTAATTGAAAACCGCTCAACTATCTCAATG
>Ga0307518_10003388_pt1 | contig 11486 bp, 9 predicted proteins | sample 25_EM_MG_FD_203889 | JGI IMG/M metagenome (GOLD analysis project Ga0307518, IMG submission 203889) | Populus trichocarpa ectomycorrhiza microbial communities from riparian zone in the Pacific Northwest, United States - 25_EM | ecosystem: Host-associated > Plants > Roots > Unclassified | place... | reverse complement strand
CCATCCATGGTGAAGATACCTGATCATTGGTATCTACACCACCCTGGATTATCTAGCCTTATATTTTGCTGTATCAGAAAGATTCTATAGGTTATACCTGTTAGACATGAAAATTGTATATAATGCAGTATCTAATTCTCATCGATTTCCTGATGCTATCGGGTGTACCAAGCTGTGCATTGGAGAGCTCTAGTGCAGGTCGGGTGCGGGTGGCTGTGCTGGGTAGTGCGAACTAGTCCAAAGAGACCCGAAGCTATTCCAAGTGATCATGATGCTCACAGGAAGAGATAGGGAATAGCTACTCATGCGGGACCTTCACAGGACCCTATTGGGTGTACCAAGCTGCACATCGGAGAGCTCTTGTGCAGGTCAGGTGCGGGTGGCTGCGCTGAGTAGTATGAATGAGTCCGGGCGAACACTGATCAGTATATGCACACCTAGAGATGTGTGCGTCTCTACAGCACATCTCTAGGTGTGTATCTGCACATCAGAGCTTGTTTGGCCAGGAGCTATGGAGCACAGGTACCCATGCACACTGGAGGCACTCTAACACATGCAGGACTCCCTCACAGCCACCCGCACTTCTCGCACACACTAGCTCTCCAACATGCAGCCATATGCGCTCTGTAGCCCCCTGTGAAGGTCCTGCATCAGCACACTCTCCATATCTCTCCCTGTGTGCGCTTCAGTCACTCGGAACAACATTGGGTTGTCTCTGCTTGCTCGTGCTTCTCAGCACAGCCATGTGCACACTCCATGTGCACTCCCACATCTGTTAGCATGCTCTTCAACCCACAGTGCTGCACATCAGGGTCCTGCTCTCCCCAGGGGTTCCCCAGACTTGTCCAACATCATCAGGGACAGTATTTGGTGTGTTCCACTCTGTGTCTCTGTCCTGCTCCTTCCCTCTCCTGTGTGTCACCTTTCCTGGGCTTGCTCCTGTTCCTTGTGCCTCAGGGCATGCACGCTTTTCCTTATTTGGAAGGATGCCATCACTATTGGTCCATTGTTTGCTCCCTATTTGTTTCTGCATCTCTCTCTCTTGCTTTACATTCTAGAAGTGCCAGGGTCCACACTACCACTCCCCATTTAGCTAGGATCATCGCTTCTGTGCGCTTCTTGCGCGCTTTCCCTTATTTAGCCTTCCCATCATGTACCTACACTTGATTCACTATATAGGCCTTGTCCACGCAAAAATAACAAGCTTTTTCCACCCCCATCTGAGTCTTAGTGTGTGTCCTGCCGCGTTTCCTGTGTCCTGAGTTTTCTCCTGTGTCCTGCCGCTCTTTTCTCGTGTTCTGATGACTTCTGACAACCCCTTCCCTTGTGCTCCAGTGATATTCCGTGGTTCCCGCTGCTTCCACTTTTCCTTGTGCATGTTTACATGTTCTAGGCAACCCCCAGGCTCTCTAGTTGCGCATTCCCTGTGCATTTGGCTGCGCTTCTCACCCCCTCTCTGCTCTCTCAACTCTTAGACCCCTCAAGTGCACTCCTGCATTCCAGACCTCTTAGCTCCCCTAGTCCAGCCAGACCAAGTCTCCTCGGGTGAACACCATATTTCACACCTTCAAGGGACTTACCCCCTACAGCGGTTGAGGTGGTGGTTGAGTTTGACATGTCGGCATGTCAACATCTTTGACAACAGCGTGAGCAGCAGTACATCGACTCAATGTGAGTCAAAAAGATGTGGCTCCCTGGAGAAAGGATCGACATGTGTATCAACAGCAGAGATTGAGATGCAGGGACACTACTAGGAGTTCCGTGACCAAGACCCGTCTTCATATTCCACACATGGAGAAGAACCTCATGAGTGCCGCTCATTACACATCCATCAATACTCACTTGGGTGTCGAGCTGGGATGACCTGGACTCCTGTGCAGTACTTCCTCCATGGTGTTCTCTCCTAAAAGCCTCCACAAAGAAACAGAAGTACAACCAAATAATAAGGTAATTCTTACTTATGTCGCGGTTTCCAAAATATCTCTCAACTATACTCGTTCCTTGCGCTTTGACAACAAGCCAGATTATTCATCTCTTCCACAACATCTTCATTCGTGAGGGTTTCCAATATGGCTATGTCTTCGCTTGGAGTGTGCAGCATGGTGCTCCTGAGAAGGGTGGTGCTGGAACCAGTCAGACCATCTTGATCCACCACTCGTCATTTCACCCACAGTCTAGTTTCCAAGGGAATGAGGAAGATTTCTACAAGGCCTACTGCAGCGCTATCCCTTGAGGTCACACAAAGCTGCTCAAAATGATCTTGGAAGCACAGAAACTGTATTGCAACGATGGTGAGTGCTGCTGCCTGCCATCAGCATGGAAGTCATGGTCACTTTTAATGTGTCCACAGACTTAGACATGGCTAACAGCTCTTGAAGACATGACAGAGTGGACTATCACACTCAGGGGCAGAGTATTGAATATTGTGTTGTCAACATAGGATGGGTCAGCTTGCTACTCCCTTCAATGCGTACCATGTCACACTGTCATGCAGCCAAGGTCACAACAATGTCGAGCTCCTTGGGAATTTTCTTCACACAACACCTGAACGAAGGAAGATGAACAGTTGGCTTGTATGGATCAATTTTGTGGTGGGAGAGAGTGGGAGTGGACAGGAGTACATATATTAGTAGGCACTCAGGTCTGTCTTCTCGCTAACGTCAAATGTTTGTACATGCTGCAGTGTGCGTGTACTTGCTGAGTTGATGGAAATGGTGTGTGTGTGTGTGTGTAAACAAGGTGCATGCCAATGGCAGCCAGCCCCCACTGAACTTGTCTGAATCCATGTGATGTTTTATTTGTAATCATTATTTGTAAGCATGGTCAACAGTGTCCTCATTCCAAACTTTTTCAAAGTGATTCCAATATGACGAGCAAACTGAACAAGTTATGCAATGTTGCTCAGGGTGGCCTAGTAACAGTATGTATATAAGCTCAGCATCTGTTTATCTTTAAATTTGTCTAACCAGTCACAAATTGTACCACTGGAAGCCATCTGAACAACTTCTCATGAACCAGGAGCTCATTGAATTGTGGTCTCAGGCATTGATACAGAGAGAGCTTGCAAGGAAGAGGATGGCCAAGGTGGAGGCAGTTTTCAACCACTATGCATCTGAGATGGTCTGCATCATCGGATGAACTGAATATGATAGGGTTCTTAAAAAGTATCTCGGTGCCATTCACAGGGGCTGTCACTACTGTTACCACAACATATAGGTTTGTTCTTCCTAGTTGAAATCATCATAAGCTGATATCAATAATTTTGTGAGACAGATCATACCCTCTTACTTTCGGTCGTTGTTTACATGTTTGGTGTTATTGCATAATAGGTGCGCATTATGGGTGAATTTATATGTACTAGTATGGTACTTTAACACATAGCACATAATCTGCAAGCTGAATGACAAAGGATTGTGCCACCAAGGTGATATCTGTATTCAATTGAAGGTGCCAGTGTATCACCCATAATCCTCCCTACTCGGCACTGTTTTGCAAAAAATGGGTGGATGTCCTCAACAAGATCACATAAGATGTGGTCAAATTCCTGGTTTAAGGCTACTTGTTGGTAGTCAGGTGTCAATGCTTTGTCCTGGGTTTTCGGAGCAATATCTGCTTGGCAGACAAGTTCCTGCTGAGGTTCTGGTGCAGTGTGGTCACTACTCACTTTAATTTGCATTTACAAGGAACTTACAGTGTCCAGTCATATTAGTAGAAGTTGAGTTGTGCAAGGGGTGCTGACAAGCTTCAGACTGATCACTTATAACTTTGTTCACCATCTAGGGTCCATTAAATTATACCCACATATGGCAGTAGATGACCACGAATTGGTTGTGATGTCTTCCCCGTTTTTGGATTCCTTGCACATTGGTGATGCATACCTCTTACTGAACCCCATTTAGAGATCTGACGATCCCTCCCTCACTTAATATCCCATTCCTCATTTGGCCACTCTAGGGTTCAAAATTCAGCTGCCTTGCTGTTCAGTGATATAAATTTGTGGTATGGTTCAGAGAATCCCCCATCTCTCTCACCTCTCACTACATATCCTCCCGGTGAACCTCTATGGCATCGCAGCACAACACTTCAAGTCAGGTGATAACTGGAGAGAAGCAAGGTCATTCATCCACCCTGGAAATGGGTCCTAGGAAGAAACCATTCATAGGGTGTTATGGTGTGATGTGTGGCTGACTGTGTCGCAGAACATCTCAGGATCCCCTTGTACATCATGGCCGACACTTTGGACGAGCTGTCCATGCTTTCTGCAATGTGCAGACACTTCTCACCAATGGCATTGTATTAATGTCAGAGGACATTGACATCAATGATGAATCTTTGATGGCCATGTGAGTTTTCTTGGTCACAATGGGTGAGATTATCTACTGATATGCACAACGAACAGAGAATGGAAGGAATATGGTGTCTTCAAGGAACTCCTATGCATCATACCATCCATGGAGGCGCGTCTAATGGAATCATCTGAGGAGATGGTAACAACCATTGCCAAGCTGGTGTGTGACTGAACATCTTTAACAAACTAATTTTTGACCATGTTGAGTAGATACAGAAGGGCATCAACGGTGCTCAGGCTGATGATACAAAAGGAGTGAAAAGCGCTATCATCAATTGGATTACTCCGAAAGACCAGAGTTTGAATCCTCATATCCCCCAAAACATGAAATCAGGGAGGGGCTTCAATCATGAGCGCACCGGAGCTCTCCTGTGTCCTGCTGGTCTCGACTGGGCCAATATGGAGTAAGTCCCTTCGATTTTTGGCACTTGTGCAACTAACTGGGGTAGGACCAGAACAAAACTTGTTAATGGTCAGATCCAGGTGGCTGGTGATCAGTGGCCAGTTTTTCTATATGCAAATTACACATATGATGCAGAGGACCCATGGAACGGCCTTTTGTGAAGTGGCCTCCTTGTCTCAGTAAGTCCTGGATAGAATATAGTGGCCCACATTAAATTGGCCTTTCATTAGGCTTTCAAACATATTTTTACTTCCCCCAGTTCAGTAGATCAGGAACCGAAAGCAACCTGCTCAGGCAATGCACAGATCCATGGCATGCGCTCTGTGACTAAAGCCTCTATTGCTTATGTCACAACTCAGGTAAGATTAAGTCATGTACATGCTGTGTTTGTCTGATATTCTCCAGACACGCTTTGCACTTACTTCTGCTCAAATATTTTCTCGGACAGATCTGGTGACAGATTCAGAGCACTTTTATTCCAGTATCATTGAGTTACTCGATGACCCAGATGAAAAGGAGGAGGTTGACCAACTGATGACATGGTGGAATAGGTGAGTATGTTGGTATAGTAGACTGTCAAGTGGGAAACCTGATGAATCAACCCAGGCAAATTTTCCCTCTCTATGCAGATCCTGAACGTTTGCCATCCAGGGACAGTGTTCTGGCAATGATCCATCAAAAGCAGATGGAACACAAGGAGAGAGAGAATACAGAATAGAACTAGTACTACCTTACTGTCATAATCAATATATTCATTCATGTTAATCTATGAGAGTGTGATATGCAGTGGCCAGGACTGACATCACCATCAGCAACTACAAGGAAAGGGTAATATGGTCCAAGAGAAGGTACTGGGATGTTGGATCAGAGTATGAAGGGCGACACTGGTGACCAAGGCTGAAATGAACACCAGCGACAACAAGGGGGGTGGGACATGATCTGAGAGAACTTACTGGGACATTGGATCAGAGTAAGAAAGGTGACAATGACGACCAAGGCTGAAATTACCATCAACAACTACAAGGGAAGGGTGATATGGTCTGAGAAAACTTACTGAGATGTAGGATCAGAGTACAATGGGCAACATCGATGACCAAGGCTGAAATTGCTGTCAGCAACTACAAGGGAAGGGTGATATGGTCTAAGAAAACTTACTGGCATGCTGGATCAGAGTAAGAAAGGTGACAATGGCGATCAAGGCTGAAATGAACACCAACAATGACAAGGGAAGCAGTGTAGGGGGTAAGTCCCTTGAAGGCGTGAAATAAGGTGTTCGCCCAAGGAGACTTGGTCTGGCTGGACTAGGGGAGCTAAGAGGTCTAGAAGCGCAGGAGTGTGCTTGAGGGGTCTAGGAGTTGAGAGGGCAGAGAGGGGGTGAGAAGCGCAGCCAAATGCGCAGGGAATGCGCAACTAGAGAGCCTGGGGGTTGCCTAGAACATGTAAACATGTGCAAGGAGAAGCAGAAGTAGCAGGAACCACGGGATATCACTGGAGCACAAGGGAAGGGGTTGTCAGAAGTCGTCAGAACACAAGAAAAGAGTGTCAGGACACAGGAGAAAACTCAGGACACAGGAAACGCGGCAGGACACACACTAAGACTCAGATGGGGGTGGAAAAAACTTGTTATTTTTGTGTGGACAAGGCCTATATAGTGAATCGAGTGTAGATACATGATGGGAAGGCTAAATAAGGGAAAGCATGCAAGAAGTGCACAGAAGCGATGATTCTAGCTAAATGGGGAGTGGTAGTGTGGACCCTGGCACTTCTAGAACGTAAAGCAAGAGAGAGAGACACAGAAACGAATAGGGAGCAAACAACAGACCGATAGTGATGGCATCCTTCCAAATAAGGAAAAGTGCGCATGCCCTGAGGCACAAGGAACAGGAGCAAGCCCAGGAAAGGTGACACACAGGAGAGGGAAGGAGCAGGACAGAGACACAGAGTGGAACACACCAAATACTGTCCCTGATGATGTTGGACAAGTCTGGGGAACCCCTGGGGAGAGCAGGACCCTGATGTGCAGCACTGTGGGTTGAAGAGCATGCTAACAGATGTGGGAGTGCGTGCGTGGCTGTGCTGAGAAGCGCAAGCAAACAGAGACAACCCGACATTGTTCCAAGTGACTGAAGCATGCGCAGGGAGAGATACGGACAGTGTGCTGATGTGGGATCTTCACAGGGGGCTACAGAGCGCATATGGCTGCATGTTGGAGAGCTAGTGTGCATGAGAAGTGCGGGTGGCTGTGCCGAGTAGCACGGATGAAGGCTGGGTGAATACTGAGCGCACTGACACTGCTGTGGGTGACTGAAGGAGCTCAAGACATGGATGGAAGGCCGCAGCTCTGTGGGACTGATGTATGTGCACCTAACAGGGAGTCCTGCATGTGCTAGAGCGCCTCCAGTGCGCATGGGTACCTGTGCTCCATAGCTCCTGGCCAAACCAGCTCTAATGTGCAGATATGCACCTAGAGATGCATGCATCTCTACAGTGGGTCCTGGTCTGAGAGAACTTACTGGCACACTGGATCAGAGTATGATGGGTGACAATGATGACCAAGACTGAAATTGCCATCAGCAACTACAAGGGAAGGGTGATACGGTCTGAGAGAACTTACTGGGATGTAGGATCAGAGTACAATGGGTGACATTGATGACTGAGACTGAAATGAACACCAGCAATGACAACACAAGCGTGATGCTAGTCTTAATGAAGCTTGATGGGTCACCTGATCTGAATAAAAATAATGAGACATCAAGATCAGAACTAGTGTTAATCTCAAGAATCATCATATCTACTCAGTGTGACAAAGGTGACAAGGATTCACCATGTCTATCAGCAATGGCATAGACAGATCTGAGTGGTTACCAGTATGATGAACAAGGATGGACATTATACAGATGATAAACATAGGTAAATATTTATCAGACCCTCACTGATTTAGTGATGCCGTGCTGGCCTAAAGCTCCTATATTGCTGTTTATCAGATATATCTTGTATCTGATCATTTCTCTAGGCTCAAGTGCAGTCTAGCTCATCAATCCATTCCATCCCATCACTGTCCATCGCATTCTTGAAGCAGGAACTGTCCCCTTGCTTCCCTGTTGTCCCATCACTGCTGTTACACCCCTATTGCTGTTCCATCATCACTGCTCAATCCCAGGACTCTTCCTAACCACTGTGGTAGGCTGAAGAGGAGTCAATACCATCCCCAGTTGCATCTATTCCCCACCAGAAGCCCTTCCCTTCCCTCCTGCACCTTACCTGAAGGCTTGCAGCACATCCCCCTGTGGAGATCATATACCAGAATTGCAGAGGAATACCACCACTCACTTTTTGTTGTCATTGGGTGTTGGTTGTTGGTTGTTCTGACCTCTTCCCTCACTTAGATGCACATCGGCATCCAACAATGATCTGTTGACCCATGGTCTTTGAAGATCTCAACTGGCACATTCCACCATTTGTACACATTGTCATCCTCAATGCTGACCCTTTTCCATTGATTGACAGGATCAGGTTGCTTGATTTCCTCATGAGGTGAGTTTGGAAGTTTCTACTTATTTCAACTTGTTATGAAGAATTCTGCCCCATTTTTAGCCTGCCACTTCTGTGTTGTACCTAACACTTAGTACGTCTGTTGCTTGTGGTATTTGTGCAGTTTCCGAAGCTGTCTGACCTGTCTGCAGTCCATCTTACCACACTACTAGGCAAGTCCAGCAGTTTTCTCATCTTTCGGTGTGTTCTAATGCTTTCCAGTACGTTTGCAGTCATATTCACGTTCCTTTGCATGCTTGAGGTGTCCATGGGCACATTCAACATGTTTTCAGCACTCCCAGGGCCGTTTATTGTGTCTTCTCCATATCTCAATTTTAGCAGTATTCTTTTCTTTCAACACATACTGATATTGTTTGACATATTTTCAGACAGTGGCCCTATCACACGACCACAGTCACAAGACAGGAACGAGGACAGCCACCATCACCATCACATAGACAGCAGCCTCACCACTTCACGACAAACGGCCAGGACCATCACCATTACATGGATGATAGCTAGTGATCAGCAGGGGTAAAGCCCTGGGTACAAAGAGACTGACTCATACCCATACCCACAAATACCCCTGGTACAGGGTACTGTTTTTCAGGTTTACTTGGGGGTACAGGCCATGGCACACATGCACCCTGTACACCTATGCCAGCACAGCATGTTTGCCCCCACTGCTCATATCATATCATTTCTAACTGTTATTACCTGCCTTCTGCATGCACACCCTCCATGTGGCTTAGCTGTCATAGATCTACATGGGTACCAGAGGGCTTACCCATACTTGCACCTACATACCCATGCAGGGGTACTACTGGGTGCACACCTGCAATGGGTACGCCCATGACTAGGTCACATGTCACTCACTGCCACCATGCATTGCTACTACAGAAAACGACAATGTTTGCATACTTGCAGGCCGGTCGAACAGCTGTGGAGTATTTCCAAGGTCTCGCAGAGGTCATCACACTTTCATGGACATCCATGTCTTCTGCCACAAAGGCCAAAACAACCAAGCTCAGTATGTTTACCTGTTGGAATCAGCATTGTATCTAATCTGTTTATGTAGTTCGCACCCAGAGTCCTCAATTACTTCAATGATATACCTAGGAGCCGTCAGGGCCAGACTGACATCCTCATGGACAACATCAACTGGTCAAAACATGAGAAATGCATATTCCTCAAATACAGCCCCAAAATATGGCTGGTCTCCATAAGTTCATGGCCATTATCTTACTCCCTCTATATATGCCATGAGGCTGATCATCTGTGATGCAGACAACCACCACCAATGTGCGGCCAGTGCCACGATGACAATGGCCATCGCTATCACCAGTGTGCAGTGACACCCCCACTGGCACCGCCATTTCTGGCAATGCCAACTGTTACCACCACCAACACCAATGTCACCAAACTGGCAGCGCCCCAATGCCAACACATCACACCACCATCACTCCCAGTCTCCAGTCTCCAGACCATATCCACAATGGCTCCAGCAGCAGCATGCAACAGTGACGGTGACCACAACACCTCCAGCACAGCATGCAACAGTGACAGTGACCACGACGCCTCCAGCACAGCATGCAATGGTGATGGTGATGACAAAAATGACTACCCCACCTCCAGCACCAACACCCACATGATGACAATGACATGATGAGCACCAGCACCAGCACCAGCACCTACACCCATGCCCTCGATGATAATGACATGATAAACTTTGTATTTTATGTATCCACTATTGCTCATGACCTCTTTGTAGCAATGGATGTGGTCGACTGTCACACCCAATACCACAACAATGACACAGCTACTACTGCCACCCCTCCACCTGCATTGACACAACCTTGACCATGAGCACCAGCATTGACAATGTTGTCACGCACCAAACAGGTTTGGTACAGTGAACATGGAAGATAACATCTATATCAAATGATCCTGATGCGAAGGATGAGTACGACGGAACCTCATCATAGCCATCTATTGCACAAGAAGACTATCCTGATGCAAGAGGTGACTGCCGACGTCTAGCAGTCATCACTCGCACAAGAACCGCCAAGAAGCAGAAGAAACTGAAGGAATAACAACCATCTTGGTATGAGAATGGAATGCACACATCTGCAGTCCGACTCCCATACCAGGATGAGCAAAGAAGCTGAAGAATTGATGGAGAAACGAAGGAGAAAGAGAAGAAACAATTTGTAGCGCCCAAATGTCATTTTTAGGCACCCAGTGCCAGCATTCCAATATTTTGAATAGCTCTGTCGTTTCTGAAGCTATCAAGCACGTGACTATACCGTCAGAAAGCCTAGAGCGTGGTCTATCTGCCTGTCAAGTTCCGATGAAAATCCATTCATTTCCCACGGAGATATTCCCCCCGCAATCCAGACGTTCATCTCATCGGTCACTATGGAGTCCATATTTTCTCTGGATCATTTCTCCACTATTGCTGCAGATCTCCACTATGTCCTGCTCTTAGGACAGCCTCTCCCTGAGTTCCCGTGCACTGCCTGGCACATATCTTCCCAGCCTGCTCCCTCAGTCCCCCTCGTTCTCGGTCAGTGCATTCTCCTCGTCAGTCCTGCATCAAGGACGTACTTTGGTCGTCTTAGGTCTATTGTCAAGCTTGAAAAGTCATCTCTGGTCACCTCTGTGTCCCCTGAGCCCTCAGCCTATGGTCCCTTCCTCCCAGATACTTGCCATGTCCATCTTCCTCTGTCATTCATCTCGCTTCCCTGGATGCATCAAATTCAGTACTCTGTCTGCTTCCCTACTTTCAGACACCGTCCTCCAGCACCATGACAGCTATATCCCCACTTTATAGTGCTAATAGGAAGAAGAACCCTCTCTCATTCTTTCCCAGAAGAGAGCTCGTCAAGGGAGCCCATGGTTGCGCTTCAGCGGTGCTAGAACACATGCATTACACCTTAGTGTATGCTGACCCCCCAAAGACCTCTGGACCCCTGGTACCCTTCTTGTGGCTGTTTTGTCTCAGATCAATCCCCCTATTAATCCCAGATCTTCCTCATTGTTGTCCCATCAAATTCCTGATGGTACACAGCCTCCCCTCAAACTTCTTGGGCTATGGATCAATGACTCCCTTCTGCTGTGTAGTGACTCATCCCTTGCTTACTGATGCTCTCATGTCATCAGTATTACCCTATCCCTTTCGCATTTTTGGTATATTACTCAGCT
>Ga0307518_10003387_pt1 | contig 11486 bp, 10 predicted proteins | sample 25_EM_MG_FD_203889 | JGI IMG/M metagenome (GOLD analysis project Ga0307518, IMG submission 203889) | Populus trichocarpa ectomycorrhiza microbial communities from riparian zone in the Pacific Northwest, United States - 25_EM | ecosystem: Host-associated > Plants > Roots > Unclassified | place... | reverse complement strand
TTACACATACCTCAACGAATCGATCCCAAGACTTCGCCGCGCCTGGATGATCGCAGCAAGCTCCTTGATACACTCCTCCAGAATAACCACGTTATCCAGTAGATGCGACAGTGTCACCTGCGTAGCCGGCCGTTCACCTTGATCCACCACTGCTTCGGCGCGGGTTCTCTCTCCTCCCCAATGACTATCGGTGAACACGTCTTCTTCGTCAGTATTCCAGCTGAAGGGCTTGATAGGTGCCCAGAGGCCAGAAGACGATAGAGGTGCCATAAATGGCTCGACGAGGATATCTGTCGTCCGTTGGTAATGTGGCCCGAAAGGATTGGACACAGTGGCTGATTTGTTATCATTCCTTGGTGGCGCTTGAGACTCGGGGGAGACCTGGACCTTCGTTCTGTTCTTCCGTGGCGTTAAGAAAGATACCAGTGAGCTTCTTGGTTTCGACTTTGGACGCGGTGGAGTAGCAAGTTGAGCATTGCCAGATGGTCCAGGAGAGGGTTGGGTATGACTGGGTTCAACCACAGGTTCCAGCACCAACGTGAGAGCGTCAGTGAGATTCTCCGAGAAGAGAAGGCCCTGCCGGCGCTCTAACAGATACTTGTCAAACCCTTCTACCAACTGCCGATAACGTTCCAGCTGGTCAACCAGTCCGTGGAAGATGGAGTGCACAATAGGACGAGAGGTCTCGTCCAATCTCTTTGCAGGTAGAATGTTGGTCTCCGTGACTAGCTTCTCCTCAATGTCGAAATCGAGTGATTGGTCATCTCGTATGTCATCTAGCATCAAATCATCCGACGGGATTGCAGGCAGAATGTCGCTGGAAGCGCATGTGAGCCACCCAGCGATCGACCTGTCTGGACAAAGTGCAAGCTCGGCCAACACCCCTGTCAAGGAAATGTTTGCTTTCGGGGTGTTCACGAAGAACCTGCGAAGACATTCTATAACAGTAGACAAAAAGGGATCATTGACGTTGAGTCGGTGTCTACGCCTTGATCTGGCCTGAGGGTCCTCGTCTGAATCGACGCAAAAGCACGGATGGTGCTGGATAGCGGTGACCGCATCGTGGAGATAGTGTTCGTAACCTGTGCTGAAAACATCCTCGTTATGCGATGGATCCAAGCGTGAAACGAGCGTAAAATAAAGATCCATCTCCCGCTCGTGAGTGGTGTATGTCGTTTCCGGCTGGACATAACTAAACTGAGGGATCGGTGGAGGAGTATGAGTTTCAGTCTCTGCCCCAGGATACACAAATTCTTCGCTGTCGCTTTCTTCTCCTGACTCCTGCGGAGGGTGGACATGCGTGATCGTGATAGGTTCAGGATAGCTAGTCGCGTTTGCATCAGGAATGACAATGAGTAGGCGGTCTGTGCTGACTCGACAACGCTGGCTTAGCATGGTCTGAAATAGTTGCAGTGCGGCGGTCATTGTCGCCTGGTTCTGGGAGCGCAAGTTCGACAATAAGAGATCTTTGAGGGTGAAGCGGCCAACAGAAGTGAAATACCCCGACGGCCGCCTAGAGTCCGGTGCCTCGAGCTCCAACAACATCATAGCGCTGCTCTTCCGTCGGGAGAGCTTAGCCTGTCTGTCTAGTACAGCAGCTGACTTCCACAATGGAGGCCCGCTAGTATTCAGGGACAGTGTACTAGGTGGACGATGGCGTATATTAACATCTTCGTTGTCCTCACTCATGAGGAAGTCGACGAGCAGGTCAGACAACCGACTGGTCTGTAAAGTCCGGATCATGATATCGACATACGACAAAACGGCGACGGCACTGCCATCGATATCGGAGCATTCTAATATGGAAGGATATAGCACGTTTTCGAGGAATATACGGCGAACTGCGTCAAGAATAGACTGGACGATGGAAGCGCCAACCAGAGCAGAAGCATCGATTTCTCTGTCTCTAGAATCGCGAAGAACGTTTCTACGGATGATATCTTCCAGAAACTCGAGGAGTTTGAGGAAATGATCAAGGCGAGACTTGAAGTCCGGATTGTTGGAATCCTCCAAGCCCAGTGCCGAGCTCCTGTCCGTGGGGGCTTCAGCATCATCCTTTGACTTCGCTCCTGTGCAGCCGAGGACCATCCCGTTATTTAGATTTGCGTCTGAAGTCTTGGGAGAGCGTATCTCGAGTTTCGAAGGGAGTAGTGAGTACACGGCCCCCAGACCAGCGCCAAGAACTTCAGAGAAGTCACCATCCACTATGTATTCTGCAAGCGAGAGAGCAGCGTCCGTGATTGGGTCCGACGCAGGGTGTTCAGAGGAGGAAGGATCCAACCCCGCTTTTTCGTCCCCCGAAGCGCAGCGGGAAGGCTCTCCAGGAGATATGGCCACGTCCATCAAGAACAAAAGCCCAGCACGAGCAAAGTCTCCGATTTGCCCTTCGCGGTGGACAAAGCGCAACAAGTAGTTAAACAAAAGGAACTCGTACTCTGGTTTCCGCGCATTGGAGGAAACGGGGGCAGAGGTTATTGTTTCTTGCGACGAGGCCGGTGAAGGAGTACGTGCGGGATCACTGTCGAAACCTTGATGTCCCGTATCACCGTCTTCGTCTTCATCCTCCTCGACAGAAAAGAGGGGTTCAGATCGGTACCAATGCTTATCATGGAAGAATATCATGAGTAGTTCTCTGTGTGTTCGGATGCGGCTGCAAAGTATGCAAAGCAGATTGACCACTGGAGCTCTCGTGAACAGAGAAAATGCCGGCAGTAAGAATAACGCTCACGATCCACTTCGTACTCAGAAGGCTGGCTACGAACAGCATTCTTAGCAGCCCCCATAACCTTGTGGCGGCCATCCAGCTGTTCTTGGATGTCATCGCCCACACAGTTCCGGAGCAGCCTCAGAACAGCTCTATGCACAGCAGAGTGCACAAGGAACTGTTCATCCATAAGGACTACCATATTCTGCACTGCACGGAGGACCTCTGCTTGTATCCCTGACGGTCGGTCTGGTTCGCTGAGTCGAACGAGCGTTCCAAGGACATCTACACGATCATTCTAAATGATGACATCAAAAAAGACATGAACCAAGTTTACCGTTCTTCAACAAATACTCAAGGCAAGCACCTGTCACGCTTAGGGAATGTGAAACGCGAACGTATCAAGGAAGCAACTGACCCACTCTTGCTCAGCCCGCGAGGATTCCCACACCAACGCATCTACCATTGACCGAAGATGCTCGGGCACATCTGTCGAGGTTATGCCCTTCAGGAGCTGTCGTTCATCGGGGTGTTCGAGTGTGGTCTACCGACTTCCCTGGATAAGTGCACGCAATGCACTACACGAGGTTGCACACCTTGATCAGGTTCCAAGATTGGTTGAACTCCCCAGCGTAATCATGGACGGGCTTCGGTGAGGGCTGACTGTTTGCGCTTCGTAGGAACTTCGAGAAGTAGTCCATGCTTTGCAAGAGCCACTCACTGGCTGATTCAAGCAGCAGATTGTATCGAAACCCGAGTCATGTGATACACCAATAAAACAGATTTAGAGATACAAGGAGTACATATAACTAGCTTTTCCAACCACAGTATTCACAACTTCGGTACAGGACAAGCAGGTGGGAATGATAACCTCGCCTGCTTCAGACTCGCCTTTGGTTTCTTGACCTGTGGTGTCACCGGTGTCGGGCATGGCAGGTACTCCTTTGGGAGGACAGGAGCCTTAAGGGATGTGATCGGTTTGAGAGGCCTGCCATCAGGCTCAGGTTTCAGGGCTCTTATCCTCCGAACCTTGTTAGGCAAGTCGTCCACTGCGCCGCCAGAGGATCTAATGAGGTCGGGTTTGTGCGGTGGGGCATCATTCGAGGCAGGCTCGGTCTTGGAGAACACAGAGACCACTCGCTTCGAGAAGGGGTTTCGCGATGTGAGCGACATACCTGAAACAACGCTTGGGGGAGCCGATGTGATTTCGCATTTTTGGCGTTTATTCGCGAGCATGTTCACCATGTCACTGACTGCACCCGAAGTACGCTTGCTGAAACGCCGGTGGGCAAGCTGAGGAAGGTCCTTGGGGCTTCCAAAGACTGGTCGTTGCTTAGGAGTGGTTGTGTTCGCCGTGTAGAGTTTCTCGCGCTCCAGGATATTCCATGGTGGAGGTGGCCTAACTACCGCCAATGAATCTGGATTCTCATCGGACGACAGATCATGCCGCGGCAAACGAGGGCGTATGAACGTAAGGTCTCGATAAAAGGGCGAGGAGATCGAGGGTTTCGTGGAGCGCGATAAAGATGGCATCACAGAAAACGTGGACATGTGCATTTCAGACGAGTGACTCGCCAGTGTACTCGGGGAATCTGTGACGGAGTAGGAGGTAGAATTGGATATATGCGGATATCTTCGTGGAGGGGCGCCTGCGCAGGTATCTCGTGAGTGATGGAATGGCTTGTCGATGTGTATTCGAAACGTGGATTGCAGTGGAGCAGAATATAGGGCGACTGTTGGTGTTGATGCTGCGGCGATCGTTTCCAGCGTGTCGAGGGAAATGGAAAGAGGGGTCGGATGAAAAAGGCGTTTCTTATGCGATGGGAGGAAGGAAAGGGGGCCGAGTTGTTTCGAAACTGCAGCACGAGTGCAACTTGTGGAACGCAAGTCTACGGGTAGCACTCAATGATACTGCACGGCCGGTGATCTGATACGCCACACACCTAGAACCGACAATAATGGAAATGCTCTGAGGATAGGTAATGCCTCGTCAGTCACGTTTGTGCAGGAATGCAAGCTGAGGATTCGAAGACCCCACAGCCCAGTTCGTTTGTTTGCGCCGGCGTTATCCTGCGACACAGACAGTCCACGACACAGGACGGTTAACCCGTAGGTGCTGACGCGCGTGGCACGGAGGTCAAGTGCAGTTAGGGTGTTGATCCTGCGCAACTCGCTGATCGTGTCGTCGGAGACGTGTTTGCAGTTGGGGAGAGCGAGGAGGGTCAATAAAGCGAAATGGCAAGAGCTTGGAATTTGCTGAAGCAGCGGGAGGGACACGTCGGCGAGGGGGAGGCCTTGCAAGTGACGAAGATGATCTGGCACGGGATGCATGACCTGGGCGATCGTTGCCCATATTGTAGGGTCGGAGAGACACAGGCCGCTGAGTGCATCGGCCTTGTAAGCCACGCGCAGGGGCCCGATCGCGTGGAGTTGTTCTGTGTACGGGGCCAGAGCCATTACGCAGAAGAAGGCAAGAGGAGGCACTGGCGGGGTGCACGACGGTGTATGATAGTATGTGGGCTGGCTGAGTGGGGGGCCGAGCAGCGACTTCTTGATGGATATGCCCGCGTCGTCGATGACGGTGTCCGAGTGTTGCTGTGTGCTCCAAAGCACGATGGGCTGTCTCATCGCCGACGGCGGCGGCGATGGCGACAAGGATTGTGGAGTGGATATTTCCCACGACTGCCCACCCTCTTTGCCTGTCTCTTCGTTGGCCCCAGCTCGCTCGCTCTCTCTTTCTCTCTCTTCGTGGCACTGACTTCCCTCCCGTCGCTCCTTTAATATCCTCCTGAAATGGCTCGTAACCCAGCGGGCCAAGGTCCCTTCCCCAATCCTTACGGACAGCAAATGCCATCCCCCCACCCCATTCGACAGGACTACGACGACTCACCGTCTGCTTCTCCCTACACTAGTACCACCAGGCTAGCAGGTAACCTACCTTATTCTGACCACACCCATTACGGAGGTGCGTGTCATTTGACACGCAACGCTCCATCCCTTACACTTCCCCCCAGGTCGCGAATCCGCCTCTGATGCTGGCCACGGAGGCCCTTCCTATGCGCCCTCTATCAACTCTCAGGCCAGCCAGCCATACGGCTCTCCCTTTGCAGACACGGGTCAAGCATCCTACCCATACCCTGCTTGGTCCCCAGATCGTCAAATCCCTATATCCATGGAGGAGATCGAAGACATCTTCCTTGACCTCACAAACAAATTCGGTTTCCAACGCGACTCTATGAGGAACATGGTCCGTCCTTTCTACACGTCCCATTTCCTCGCTCATACTCCCTAGTTTGATTTCTTAATGGCTGCTCTTGACTCCCGCGCGTCCCGTATGAGTCCGAACCAGGCACTCTTAACTCTCCATGCCGACTACATCGGTGGTCAGCACGCCAATTACCGCAAATGGTATTTTGCTGCACAACTCAATCTCGATGACGCCGTTGGACAGTCCCAAAATCCCGGTTTGCAACGCTTGAAAAGTGTCAGAGGTGGCACAGTAAAGACGGCAGGCTCAAAACATCTCGACGGCGCTTTAAATCGCTGGAGAAACGCCATGAACAACATGAGTCAGTACGATCGTCTTCGTCAAATCGCCCTTTACCTTCTCTGCTGGGGCGAGGCGGGTAACGTCCGCTTCGTCCCAGAGTGCCTGTGCTTCATTTTCAAGTGCGCCGACGACTATTACCGCAGCTCCGAATGCCAGAATAGTGTGGAACCCGTGGAAGAAGGCCTGTATCTCCGGACCATCATCAAACCGCTCTATAGATTCATGCGAGACCAAGGATATGAGGTTGCAGATGGCAAGTTCGTGCGCCGGGAGAAAGATCACGACCAAATCATCGGCTACGATGATATCAACCAGCTCTTCTGGTATCCGGAAGGCCTCGCCCGTATCGTGCTCGACAACAACGTAAGTAGATTAGCATTCCATGCTCTACACCTCTCACTTTTGGTAAACAGAGTCGACTGGTTGATCTTTCTCCTGCTAAACGCTACCTTAGTCTACGTCGTGTTGACTGGAACAGAGTCTTTTTCAAGACTTATTATGAGAAACGTTCCATCGCACATCTCCTTGTTAATTTCAACCGTGTCTGGATCTTACATATCGCCACATACTGGTTTTATACCGCATACAATTCGCCCAAGGTCTATACGCCGCACAATATGCAGTTTCCCACCGCCCCTATGACTTGGACTGCAACAGCTTTGGGTGGTGCAGTCTCTACTCTCATCATGATCTTTGCCACTCTTGCGGAGTTTATGTATATCCCGACTACGTGGAATAACGCTTCTCACTTGACGACACGATTGATATTCCTTCTCGTCATCCTGGCTCTGACCGGAGGCCCCACGGTTTATATCGCCTTCGTGGCGAATAAATCGAAAAACTCACAGATTCCCCTCATCGTCGGCATCGTGCAATTCTTTATATCTGTCGTCGCAACCATTGCATTCAGCTTGTTCCCTTCGGGTCGAATGTTCGGCGATCGTGTTGCGGGCAAGTCACGTAAATACATGGCCTCACAGACTTTTACCGCCTCCTATCCCGAACTGCCTCGCTCCGCGCGTACAGCCAGCATCATGTTATGGGTCCTTGTCTTTGGATGTAAGCTCACCGAGTCCTATTTCTTCCTCACCAGCTCGTTCAGTTCCCCCATTGCCGTCATGGCGCATACCACGGTACAAAATTGCAACGACAGGTTTTTCGGCAATACACTCTGCTCAAATCAAGTCCCATTCACTCTGGCGATCATGTATGTCATGGATCTGATCCTCTTCTTCTTGGACACATACCTATGGTACATCATTTGGGTCGTCATCTTCTCGGTCGGGCGCTCTTTTGGCCTTGGCCTGTCCATCTGGACGCCTTGGAAAGATGTTTACACGCGGATGCCGAAACGCATTTATGCCAAACTTCTTGCCACTGCAGAAATGGAGGTGAAGTACAAGCCGAAGGTCTTGGTTTCCCAAATATGGAATGCGATCATCATCTCTATGTATCGCGAGCACTTGCTGTCCATCGAACATGTTCAGCGCCTCTTATACCATCAAGTCGATGGTCCAGATGGCAAGCGCGTGTTACGTGCACCACCTTTCTTCACCAACCAGGGTAGCACAACCTACAAAGGTGTCTTCTTCCCTGCAGATGGCGAAGCTGAGCGCCGAATCTCGTTCTTCGCGTCTTCCTTGACTACAGCGCTGCCAGAACCTCTCCCAGTCGATGCCATGCCCACCTTCACTGTCCTCGTTCCCCACTACTCGGAAAAGATACTGCTTAGTCTCCGCGAAATCATCCGGGAAGAAGATCAGAATACGCGAGTGACACTGCTTGAGTATCTGAAGCAGTTGCATCCGGTCGAGTGGGACAATTTTGTCAAGGACACCAAGATCCTTGCGGAGGAGTCAGATGCTATGGACGGGACTTCCACAGTGAATGAAAAGAACAGCAAGACAGATGACTTACCATTCTACTGCATCGGTTTCAAGACTTCTTCTCCCGAGTATACCCTCCGCACTCGTATTTGGGCCTCGCTTCGTGCTCAGACCCTTTACCGTACCGTTTCGGGCATGATGAACTATGCCAAAGCCATAAAGCTTTTGTACCGAGTCGAAAACCCGGACATTGTCTCGCTGTTTGGGGGCAACACAGAGAAACTTGAGCGGGAGTTGGAGAGGATGTCCAGGCGGAAGTTCAAGTTCACCATTTCGATGCAGCGCTATGCCAAGTTCAACAAGGAGGAGCATGAGAACGCGGAGTTTCTGTTACGTGCATACCCGGACTTGCAAATTGCTTACCTTGACGAAGAAGCGGGGCCGAAGGGTAGCGATCCGCGACTGTTTTCGGTGCTCATTGATGGTCACTCTGAATTGGATGAGGCCACCGGGAAACGGCGACCCAAGTTCCGCATCGAACTGCCTGGAAACCCTATTCTCGGTGACGGCAAGTCAGATAACCAGAACCACGCCATCGTCTTCTACCGTGGGGAGTATCTTCAGCTCATCGATGCCAACCAGGATAACTACCTGGAGGAGTGTTTGAAGATCCGCAACATCTTAGGCGAATTTGAAGAGTACTCGGTCTCTGCTCAGAGCCCTTATGCACAGTGGGGTCACAAAGAATTCAAGAAGGCTCCTGTTGCAATTGTTGGAACACGCGAGTACATCTTCTCCGAGAACATCGGTGTGCTAGGAGACATCGCAGCTGGGAAGGAACAAACTTTCGGCACTATGACTGCCCGCGCCCTTGCCTGGATTGGTGGTAAACTGCACTATGGACATCCCGATTTCCTCAATGCAGTCTTCATGACAACACGAGGTGGCGTTTCCAAAGCACAGAAAGGACTTCATCTGAACGAGGATATCTTCGCTGGCATGAATGCTTTCGGTCGGGGTGGCCGTATCAAGCATTCCGAGTATTACCAGTGTGGCAAAGGCCGCGATCTTGGTTTCGGCACAATTCTCAACTTCCAAACGAAGATCGGCACTGGTATGGGTGAACAAATGCTCAGCAGGGAGTACTATTACCTGGGTACTCAACTTCCGATCGACCGCTTCCTGACATTTTATTACGGTCACCCTGGATTCCACATCAATAATATTCTCGTCATTTACTCGATCCAGGTGTTTATGGTAACACGTAAGTTTTATCGTATTTCTCTGCGTCTTCACTCACACATTCTAGTGCTCTTCATTGGGACTTTGAACAAGCAATTGGCGATATGTCAGGTAGATTCTCAAGGAAATGTGCTAGGCGGCCAACAAGGAACTGGGTGTTACAATCTCATTCCTGTATTCGATTGGATCAAGCGCTGCATTGTTTCGATCTTCATGGTATTCTTCATTGCATTCCTACCGCTATTCCTTCAAGGTGCGATTTGATCATTGATGATGGCCTTTTGTTACATTGACATAAATCACAGAGCTTGTGGAACGTGGAACTGGCAAAGCGCTACTCAGGCTTGGAAAACACTTCCTCTCTCTGTCCCCGATTTTCGAGGTGTTCTCCACTCAGATTTATTCACAGTCCATTCTTAGTAATCTGACCTTTGGTGGCGCCCGGTACATCGCTACGGGCCGTGGCTTTGCTACAACCCGACTCTCGTTCAGTATCCTGTACTCGCGGTTTGCTGGACCTAGCATTTACATGGGGATGAGGAATCTCTTGCTGCTCCTCTACGCCTCACTGGCAATTTGGATGCCCCACCTCATATATTTCTGGTTCTCTGTGATGTCACTGTGTATCGCGCCATTCGTCTTTAACCCTCACCAGTTCTCCTTCTCCGACTTCGTTATCGATTATCGCGAGTTCTTGCGATGGATGTCGCGAGGGAACTCGAGAACGAAGGCCAGCAGTTGGTACGGCTATTGTCGGCTTTCAAGGACGATGATCACTGGCTACAAGAAAAAGAAGCTCGGCCATCCGTCTGAAAAGTTATCCGGTGACCTCCCGCGGGCACCTTGGAGCGCTGTGATACTCTCCGAAATCATCTGGCCGCTGTGCTTGGCAGCTGTCTTTGTCATCGCATACATGTTCGTGAAGTCCTTCCCAAGCGCAAATGTGAAGCAGAACCCCAGCGCGCTCATCCGAATTGGTGTCATTGCCATTGGACCTATGGTCTGGAATGCAACTGTCCTGCTTACCCTCTTCTTTGTTTCACTATTTTTGGGACCATTGTTCGAGAAATGGACGAAATTTGCTTCTGTCGTAGCTGCGTTGGCCCACTTCCTCGCCTTATTTGGTATCATTGCGTTTTTCGAGTTTTTCGTAAGGACCTACTACTCTTATTGCGCACAAAAAACTAACGTCTTCCTTTAGTGGTTCCTGGAACTTTGGGACGCTTCGCATGCTGTTCTCGGTGTTATTGCCATCGTCGCCATCCAACGTGCCATCATGAAAATCTTGATCTCTGTCTTCCTTTCCCGAGAGTTCAAGCATGATGAGACTAACCGTGCATGGTGGTCGGGCAAGTGGTACGGCCGCGGGCTTGGCAATTCTGCCATGTCCCAACCTGCTCGAGAGTTCATCGTGAAGATCGTGGAGATGTCTCTGTGGAGCTCGGACTTCTTACTTGCACATGTCCTGTTAATAATATTGACAGTCCCCTTATTTATTCCATTCGTTGACAAGCTTCATTCGACGATGCTTTGTGAGTGACATGTCATCTCCTGTCTAAATACTTCTCACCTTCACCAGTCTGGTTGAGACCCTCGAAACAAATCAGGGCGCCTTTGTACTCTACCAAGCAAAAGCGGCAACGCCGATGGATCGTAGGTCTCAATCATCGGAAATCACAGGTACATTGTTAAGGCTGACGTTTTGCAGATCATCAAATACAGTTTGCTATACATCATCGTGGTGGCCGGCTTGGCAGCGCTAATCATTCTGCGTACGTCCTTTCCTGAACACATAACGCCATGTTGACATTCTCGTAGCTTCCATGTACCGGCAGCGCATCGTACTTCACTGCACGGTATGCCAGAACATCTAATGGCTGCTCGTTGCACCCTTCACCGTACTCTACCTTGGGTTTTGCCAATAGCAACCCGGACATTATTTTATTAGCTCGGATAGCTGTCTTAGTCACCATTCACCATTGTAGATTCCCGATTACGAACGATAGTTTTTTTTGGTGTATCATAGTAAAGGATAATCGAGCTGATTCAACATGGAATTGTTGCAATGTTATGGACGAATCCATAGCAATGTGCCTAGGTCTCCGGTAATTGGCATGAGGCTAGAGGTCGTCGATCAGTTAACATCCGTCCAGGACCTTCTACG
>Ga0307518_10003386_pt1 | contig 11487 bp, 13 predicted proteins | sample 25_EM_MG_FD_203889 | JGI IMG/M metagenome (GOLD analysis project Ga0307518, IMG submission 203889) | Populus trichocarpa ectomycorrhiza microbial communities from riparian zone in the Pacific Northwest, United States - 25_EM | ecosystem: Host-associated > Plants > Roots > Unclassified | place... | reverse complement strand
TCTGCACCTCCTCCAAAATCCATCTCCTCCGCATCCATACCCACATCTCCCTGATCCAGGGCTGCAATTTGGTCATCAATCTCCCTCATCGCCTCATCTTCATCCAACTGCCTTTCTCCAGTATCATTGCCTGGAAATGTGCCATCTCCAGCTAGTCCATCGTAGGTAGGGTTGGAGTCATTGTCTTTGGGGGGATCCGCATCCGCATCTGCCCCCGTTCTGTTCTGTATTGCGTCTAGGAGGCTTTCAGCATTGTTTGCATTAAGGTCAGAGGATACGAGATCGGGATTGAAAGATGGGATTCCCCGCCATATCGTGTCGAGATCGTCATAGAAAGGATATTTTGTATGGATCTCAGCTTGCAGAAGGCAATATTAGTGATGGAATTGCATCATAGATTAAACACACCTAAGAGATTCGGATGAGCAGTCCCCGGGACTACACCCTGTCCAGTGCTCATTAAGCGCGTACGCTGATTGCGATATAACCTTTTTAACCTGGGGGGGAAACGGTCAATCAGTAGAGGGTACTAACGTACAAATGATATGGACTTAACTTACGTTGATAACCGATTGTTCAACGAAGTACTAAATCTCCCTGGGTCCGAGGTATATGCTGATCCATAATTGGGATCCTTCTCGAACAAGTGTCTTGCGATGACAGCTTGGACTTCTTTTTTGTTTTTCCTGGAAGCCCTATCACCAGATACTGGGGTGTGGGTGGAAGTGCGATCATGGAAGAGGATGTGTCGATCAGCAGGATGAGCGAGGAGCCACTGGATAAGACTAGTCGTGAGGGTTGGATTGTTGTCCCAGTTGACATTTCCAGTGCTGCTTGATTGGGAATCCTCGGTGGGGGGTTCAACGTGCTGTTGGGGAGGCTGAGATTGAGTAGGCTGGGGAACAGCGAGGGCCCTTCCCCTCCCACGACCTCTTGCAGAACCTCTCGCCCGAGGTTTGACGGGCTGACCTCCTGGGTTTTTGTGGGCCTTTGAGCTGGTGTTGCTGCTAGCCATGGTGAGAGTCTGTCCTGCACGCTCCTTGAGGCGTGCAGAACGACATTGGGACAGTCGTAGTGGAGGCATGTATTTTTCAAACTCAGATGGCAGCCCAACGTGGCTGCATAGCCATTGCATAGCGCCAGCAGAGTGCCGCTGAGCACCACTAATAAGAGTGGAGTCAACCACACTGTGCAAGAAGGGTACAGTCAAAGAGGCATGGAGGTGGGGGGCATCAAAAAGTATGACTGAGCAAGGTTTAAACCTATTGTCAAGTTAGCAAAGTCTCAGTTCTTATAACTATACTTACTCATAGGCAAATCCCTTTATATCCTTCAAGCTCTCTGCCACCCTAACAGCAGAGCCACAGACATAGAAAACTATGTCTGCACCCTTAACAATCTGCCGAAATGGGCCTAGAAGAACCTCCAGAAACTTTGCTTCATTAGTTTGAATTTACCACCTAAGAAATATCACTCACCTCAGAGACCTTAGATGCTACCAATGTCCCTTCATCTTTTCCAGCAAAAAAATCCCCTCTATCCTCATCAGTGTGAGTAGTGAGGATGAGTAAAAGCCTTGAGAATGAGGCCAAGGAGGGAGACAGCTCAGATGCTGCAGTGAGATATGTAGCCAGAGAGTCTGGGCTCACAAGGTCAAAGGAAAGCTCTGCAAACTTATACCCACCCTCTGGAAAGTAAGGCTGGAGAAAGGACTGAATAGCAGCCACAGGTGCATGCTCAACCTCCAGTGACTCCAGATAAAGATGAAGGACAGCAGTGGAGAGGGATGCCACTTGACCAGATGATGCATGTTCAAAATGACCATGAACAGCAGGAGGGTAGGCAAGAATGGCACTTCCCCCTCATAGAAACCCTTGACATCATGTCAGTAGCAACAACTTGAACAAACGCTCACACTTACAAAGTATGGCATAGGTCCTGACTTTGCAGTCTCCATCCAATGACAGCTTGTACATTTGAACTTGACATCAGGGTCCAGGACAGTCGGAATGTACTCTTCTGGAACTACCACACACTTTCTACACACCACTCTGGAACAGTTCTCCTCATCACACTCCCACAGGCTCCCTCCATCCCTACACATAACACAAAACTATAACCATTGAGTGTATGGATGATGTCATATAAGACAAAACACTCACCAAATTTTTCTCAAGTGCCTGTTTCTTGACATGCTTGCAATGGCGAGGAGTATTTTTTACCACTACAGCTCTCTGCTCCTTCATTTGAAGGCGATGGAGTGATATCCTCCAGCCCCTCTCTCCAGTAGTCTTCCAGGCAGTCTGCTTTGTTCTTGCCATGAAGCTATACCATGAGGCATAGTAGTTATAGCATGGCAACACAAAACAGGTGGACAGCAATGCCACATGGCATGGGGTGACACAGCAGTGATGTGAGTCAGTTCCGAGGTAAGGAGAAGGGAGTACAACATACCTGCATGGTGGGCGGAGGTGAGGCGAACAAGTGCAGTGGGCACAGTGTGGGTGGCAGTGAAGCATGTAGCAACACAACACCACAGTGGGGGGACATGGCAATAGGACAAGTCAGTAATGGGGTGAGGATAAAAGAGTGTGACATACCTGCAAAAGCAGCCACACTGTGCATGGAGGTGAAGCAAACAAGTGTGGGGTGCAGTGCAGGTGGCAGGCAATAATGATGCAAAGCAGCAGTGGGGCGAGGTGAGAGTGGGGGGACACAGTAATGATACAAATCACAGAGGCAAAGTGAACAAGTGTGGGTGCAGCACGGGTGGCAGGTGATAATGATGCAAAGCAGCAGTGGGGTGAGGCGAGAGTGGGGGGACACAGTAATGATACAAGTGAGTAATGGGGTGAGGATGAGAGAGTGCGACATACCTGCAAAAGCAGCCGCACCATGCACAGCAGTGAAGTGAACAAGTGTGGGGTGCAGCATGGGTTGCAGGTGATAGCAATGCAAAGCAGCAGTGGGGCGAGGCAAGAGTGGGGGGATGTGGTAATGATACAAGTGAGCAATGGGGTGAGGATGAGAGAGTGTGACATACCTGCAAAAGCAGCCACACTGCTCACAGTGGCAAAGTGAACAAGTGCAGCGTGCAGCGTGGTTTGCAGGCGATAACAACGCAAAGTGGCAGTGGGGTGAGGCAAGAGTGGGGGGATGTGGTAATGATACAAGTAAGCAATGGGGTGAGGATGAGAGAGTGTGACATACCTGCGAAAGCAGCTGCACCATGCACAGTGGTGAAGTGAACAAGTGCAGCGTGCAGTGTGGTTTGCAGGCGATAACAATGCAAAGCAGCAGTGGGGCAAGGCGAGAGTGGGGGGATGCAGTAATAATACAAGTGAGTAACAGGTTGAGGATGAGAGAGTGTGACATACCTGCAAAAGCAGCCACACCACGGGCAGGTGAAGCAACTGAGCATGGGGTGCAGTGGGTGCAGTGGGTGGCAGGCAATAACGATGCAAATGGCAGTGGGGTAAGGCAAGAGTGGCAAAGACATCAGGCAGAAGCAGAAATGGACATTATCAGCTGGATTGACGATAACATAAAAGAATTACTCAATGTAGAGGGAATAAAAGACAGCATGAAGGTGGAAGGAAGGAGGGGAGAGAATTGCACAAGAGACAAACAAACAGTAAATAGTGAAATATTAATCCAGTATGATGACAAACACAACCAAATCTATTTTTTAACTTCAAGCTTTGTCCTCTCTTCCATTGTCTTCCATCCCCCACCATTGCTTCTCATCACCATTGCCTTGCATCATGTCACTGTGATCTTCATCCCGTGTCAGTATGATCACCATAAGTCTCACCTTCATCTGTCCGATCCATGTGCTCAAACCTCATTGTCAGCCCACTGTCTTCACAATCGTGCCTCACCCACCTGCCTTGCATGCACCATGGTGAGTCTTGCTCATCCCTCTGACCCATGCGCTCACAACCACCCCATTTTGTCTACACAACACTCCACCTTGCCCCATGCCATGCTGTCCACTTGTCTCACCTCACTGCTACCTTGGACACTGCTGCTGCACTGCATCCACCTCCCACCTTGGTCTTCCCACCCACTGCTCAGATACCACCTACCTTCCAGGCATGTAGTCTGCAGCTACATGTCTTGAAGGTGGGGGGTCTTCCAGTATAGGTATGCCATTATAAGTATTCATACTGCTGATCTTTTTGTTTTTGCTTATTTAGATATTGATTTCCCACTGTTGTCTGTGCATGCTTGTGCGTGCCAGCTGGTCCCTAGGCTGATGCTGTCTGTGCATGGCCTTGCATGCTGGCTGGTCCCTTTGTTGTCTGTGCATGCTCATGCATGCCAGCTAGTCCCTTGACCATTGTCGTTGTCTGTGCATGCTTGTGCGTGCCAGCTAGTGGGTTGTCTGTGTTGTCTGTGCACGCTCATGTGTGCCAGGTAGTGGGTTGTCTGTTGTTGTCTGTGCATGCTGTGCTTGCCAGCTATTCCCTCAACCATTGTGTTGTCTGTGCATGCCTGTGCGTGCTAGCTAGAGGGTTGTCTGTTGTCTGTGCATGCTCATGCATGCCAGCTAGTGGGGTTGTCCATTGTTGTCCACACACTGTGCTGGCTATGTCCCTTTGTTGGAGTATAAACGGACTGTTGACGCATATTTACTTTCTTACATAAGTGCTAGAGCGCACTACAGTAGAGTTCGTGTTACCTAGTCCCTCAGTAGCTTGATAGACTACTGAGGGTGAGTACCTTTGGTACACTTCCATTACTACTTACTGATGCCCTGTAGTTATCCTACAGGTAAATACTAATATGGAGTAGCTTGATAGACTACTGAGGTTATCCTACAGTTCCCTGCACCACCACATTACAACAGGTTATGAGCCCTGGCTCTGCCTAGCTAGCCAAGAAAAGAAAGGAAGTGCCAGGAGAAATGGAACCATCAGGAAAAACAAGTGAAGAAGGCCCAATTCCCGAGCTCGCAGAAGACGGATGAAATTGGAAAATTTACCGTGCGAAGTATCTCAAGGCCACAGCCACCGAACGCTTACTGAGTATCGTAGCTGGCTGGGAATCGGACAATGGAAGTGAAGACTGGGCACATCGAGCTGCAGTCGCTCGAATGATATTCTATGTCACAATCCCACCCTCATTCAAATGTCGTATCCGACCATTGAAAACTGCCCAAGAAATTTTCACGCACTTCGCGAAACTCTTCGGAGACTCAGACCAAATTGAAGACCCCTGCACGAAGAAATCCGAACCTAGCGCAAACAAAGTCAAAGAAGCTGGCACAGCCACAGAAGACACCAGCGCAGACATGGAAAAGCCAAGGAAAAGTCTTACGAGCGAGAACGTGGCTGCAGAGAGGCTTGCGAGTCCAAACCAGGATGAAAAGGTCCTACCAAACACCAAAGACCTCCGAGACGATGAAGTCCGAGGCATGCAGCGCGTTGACAACAGAAACGCCAGATGCAAAGACCCATGCACAAGCACTGACGTGTCGGCAATGGGCAGCAGTGCCGAATGTGCAGACGGGATGGTAGTCCTACCTGAAGGCACACCGCACGAGACGCGAAACCAACCGCAGGAGCTGCAAGTGACACCGCAGAGGCTGCCAATTGAGGGCAAGCCACGCGAGTGCGAGCAGGAGGCGGCGGAGAGCGTGGTGACGGCAGAGCACACAAGTCGAGTGCCCGAAGCAGTCGAAACGGCCAACCAATGGTTGCGGACGTCAACAGAATGGCCTTGCTGGGCAGAGAACCGGCGGAGAAGGCTTGTGGAGTCGACGAGGGTGACGAGGAGTGCGAACGCCAAACACAGCTCCAACAAACGAATCTACACTGCGAAGAAAATTGTCAGCACAATGGAAACGCAAACGAAGACATACCTGACGCACAAAGAGTGCTGCTCGAGGGGGAGTGGGCTATATGTGCGAGCGGCAAATCGAGAGACTCGACAGGTGATGCGAATGTGTCAAACACAGCTGTTGAGCATGCGGATGGTTCGGGCGAGTCCAATGAGACCGAGATCACCAAGGAAGTTGAATCGAGAGGCTGCGAAGGTGGCACGTGCCAGTCATGCATGGCAGACAGAAATGCAGGTCGGGCAGTCGAGCGCGAAGATGCTCTGAACGAGCTGACGCAGCTCCTGACCATGTCGATCGAGTCGGAGAGCCCAGACGGCGGTGAAATATTGTGCATATGCCTTGGAGGCACGAACTGGCATGCAGGCGACGTGAACCGTCCTCAAAACGACACTGATGAGTCGAGAGAATTGACAGACGGGTTGAGGACATCAGACAGAGCTGAAACGGATGGAATGAGTCACGGAGACAGTGCTGGCACGTACCTGAGCGTTGGAGATGCGAAACGCGACATACATGCGACGGATGGTGTTGGGAGCCACGCGGACGCATCAAGTGGGCACTCGGATGTTTCAACCGTTGAAACGGATGCGATAACAACTAAAAACGCGCCAGATGTCGTCAGTATACCCCGGAAGCGACTGAAACTGCCAGACTCACCTATGGAGACCGCAAGATGGCGCCCAGACGAGCCAAACGGCTGCGGGAACCATGCGGATGGGTCGAGCGTACATGCGGGCGTGCAGAGAGTTGGAAATGACGCGGAAACGGCTGCAAACGAAACGGAAAACATCAGAATGTGTCAAACAGAACGGAAAACGGAAAACTCACCCGAGATGCGCAAGATTGCGACGCACAAGCCTACCAGTCGGCGGAAACGGGTCAGCGTCGAAGGTATTGACGTACACGTACCGTGGAACGCGCCATTTGAGGCGTCGAGTACCACAAGTCCAGTGATCGTTTTTGGACGAGTCACGAGTGGAGACGAGGCAACGGCAGTGAGAGACGTTGAGGGCAAGACGGCTGGCAATGGCGATGGTGACGGCGACGACGATGGCAAAGATGGCATAGTGAGTAGCAGCACCGTCGACCCAATGCGAGTCGAGGGAGTGTGACTGGCTGGAGACAGTCAGCATGCGCAACACCGCACATCGAGAGCCAAGGACTTACCTAGGTCGTCAAGGCCACCCATCACACGCGTAGAGCGTTCGTATGGACTCGTTAAACAGTGGCGTCGACGCGGAAGGCTCAAGATCGAGCGTATAAACGTCAGTCAAGTGCAAGAACGCAAAATCACTTACCACAGACGGATGCGCAATGCGAAACCACACGGAAATGCTCTGAAGCGTTCCTGGGAGCTCCATAGACCGAGGCGTCGACGCGGTCGCATCAAGATCAAATCTAGAAATGTCAGTTGCCGAGCGCAGGAAGTTGAGAATGCTTACCTTGGACGCGCAAATGCATTGCGGTCGATTCGGAGACCTAGAAAGCAAAGAAGAGCACTTAGTAAGCTTACCTTCGAGCATCAGATGCAGGGGGAGCCTTGGCACGATGACGGAGAGTACGGATGAGCTGTTGCGCGCGTTGCAACCAATGCAGAGCATATGCCAGCGTGACGCGACTTACCAAATTGGGTAATGACGCTGCAGTCACACAAACCTTCGGATTCAACAAAGCTCAAGGACCAGACACTTTTATTTGAAACACAACATTCATTTGGATATAGCTAAGTACAATCATTTGATACTTCTACTATCCTTCCTGTCCGTTACCCCGCTCCATTTATGGGGGAGTGTTGGAGTATAAACGGACTGTTGACACATATTTACTTTCTTACATAAGTGCTAGAGCGCACTACAGTAGAGTTCGTGTTACCTAGTCCCTCAGTAGCTTGATAGACTACTGAGGGTGAGTACCTTTGGTACACTTCCATTACTACTTACTGATGCCCTGTAGTTATCCTACAGGTAAATACTAATATGGAGTAGCTTGATAGACTACTGAGGTTATCCTACAGTTCCCTGCACCACCACATTACAACACCCTTGCTGTCTGTGCATGCTGTGTGTGCCAGCTGTCTATTGTCTGCATGCTAGCTAGTGTGTCCTGTCTCCTGTCTGTGCATGGTAGTCTGTGCCAGCTTTTACCGCTACTCTTCCTCCCGGCATGCTAGTCAACCCAAGTAAGTGTGTTGTTCACCTAAGCAATGATGCTCACTTCCTTGCAGAATGTTTTGAAATATTGATTTGGGTTTTCAATGGCTTACGAGTTTTATTTACTTGTGGCTTTCTTGAGACCTCTTGGGATGCTGTCTTGGAGGAGGGCCCCCTTCTTGACACAGACCTTGAGGTCTCTGTTCCACTTGGAACATTTTATTTATTAGATACTTGTTTGAATTGTATTCCGGTTTAAAGGGAGTCTATCACTATGTAATTTTGCCATGTAATTGCTTGAGTAAATTTGATTACAATGTGTATTGATGCTTGTGATTGGCTTGAAGTCATGTGATCTGATAAGGTGGATCAGAATCAATGCCCCAACTGAAGATGGGGCTTAGGCTTCATGGTCATCCTAGTAGTTCCACCAGTATTCCCAATCCAAGCTAAAATTGCCCATTTGGGGCCTACTGAGCACCAAAGCCTTACTGGACCACCCTGTTCCTCAACAGCACTGACTCTGTGCTGCCCTAATGCCCATGCATCAACTCTAAGCAAGATGATTTGCCTCCCAGCAGTTACTGCCCATTACACCTTTCACTTGTCAGTTGCATCTAGAGCAGGCTTTCTAGACCCCTTGTTTGAGCTAATCCGGCGTGAGTATACTTGGCCTGGTCTCTGGACCTTCATCAAGGACTATGTCCGGTCATGTACCTCTTGTGCACGAGCTAAGACACTGCGCCATAGACCCTATGGACTGCTGAAACAGCTCCCCATACTGGAGAAGCCCTGGAATTCCATCTCCATGGATTTCATCGAGCAACTCCCTTCATCTACCAACTTTACAGCCATCCTGGTTGTGGTAGACAGGCTTTCTAAACAAGCCATATTCATCCCTACTCATGACACCATCACCAGCCCAGAGCTTGCAAAACTCTTCCTGCTCCATGTATTCTCCAAGCATGGTGTTCCCACCCACGTCACCTCAGATCATGGTACTGAATTTGTCTCACATTTCTTCCAGTCACTTGGGAAGGCTCTCAACATGTGCCTCCATTTCACCTCCGGTTACCACCCAGAAGGCAATGGCCAGACAGAGCAGTCTAACCAGACACTGGAACAGTACCTCTGGATCTACTGCAACTACCAGCAGGACAACTGGGCAGACCTACTCCCATTGGCGGAGTTCACATACAACAACGCACCTAGTGCTACCACCGGAGTCTCTCCATTCTTCACTAATAAGGGCTATCACCCTAACATTTCTGTCTACCCAGAACGCGACATGACCTCTACCAGGGCTTGTGACTATGCAGTCGACCTCGAGTCGCTGCACCAATACCTTTGTGAAGAAATGGCCAATGTGCAACTTTGCTACCAGGGTCTGGCTGATACCAAATGTACTCCAGCACCGGACTTCAAAGTAGGCAATCAAGTATACGTTAAAGCCAAATATTTCCGGTCTACTCAACCATCCAAAAAACTATCAGAAAAGAACCCTGGGCCCTATGCTATCATAGCACAAGTAGGCTCCCTCTCTTTTACACTCCGTCTTCCAGATTCCATGCATGCAGTTCACCCCATCTTCCATGTCTCCCAACTCAAACCGGCCATACCCAACACCATACTGGACTGGATACAGCCTCCTCTGCCACCAGTCGAAGTAGATGGTGAACCAGAGTTCAAGATCGCTGAGATCCTCAACTCCAAGGTTGACCATTGACGCAAATCGTGCAAATCGTTGTACTTGGTACATTGGTCTGGTTATGAAGGGACTGATGAAGAAACATCATGGCTTCTCACCACTGAACTAGGCAATGCAACGGAACTACTAGAAGATTACCATGTCCAGTACCTGGACAAACCCGGACCACTTGCATCCATGTAGTATTACTCTCGCCTCTGTTTCTATTATCTGTTTCCCCTACATCAGGAAACTGGGGAAGAAATGATATTCCTTGATACATATTATAAACATACATAAGATTGATATTGTAATATACTTCAATATCAGCAATTAAATACCCTTACAATTAAACTAGCATAATTGAGCACTGATGATAACTCATTAACATCCTTAGTGTACAATGATCAAGTGCATATCAGAATAACTGATTGTAGATAATGCAGGATAGACATGGCATCTTGTTATCACACATTATATTTGATAGTCTATCTTCTAACAGAGTTGCAGAGCCTGGTCATCTTGCTACCATTATGTGTCCAGACATATAATTAATTATAATTAACCTGTCAGAATAACATTCCACTTATCAGCTTTTACCCTCTTTTCAATAGCCTTCTTCCACCTTGTCAGACACATATCAGGTTGCTTAACCTTCCCTTGGTATACAATCCCATGTCTAGGTAACAAGTATGTATGTGTCAGAAAGTTTATAAATTTATTTCAATAAGTTATAATCTATCAAAGTTGTGCTCTACCTACTAGTCACCCCTAAGTAGACTAGTAAAGACTCAATGGAAAACAATACTTGCCTTGTACAGTGTCACAAGTCCAACCATACTACCTGTAGCACAACAGGTCTAGGTCAATGAATGAGTAGGAGAAAAAGGACAAGTATACCCAACAGGTATATACATTTATTGCCAATCTGTGGGAATTTACATGTGCAGCTAGCTAACTAATTGGTTGACCATTCATGCGGTGTCTGCACTGTCCTCTTTGTCTTTCTCATACTGGCGTGGATATGCTGCTACCGTCGTCTTCACCTGCTGACATGGACATGCTGCTGTCAGTGTCGCTGGTGTCACCTTGTTGTCGCAAGTACCATGATGGGGTCATCATCATTATCTAGTCTTTGTGGTGCTGCCATTGTCATTGTGGCACTGGTGCCGATCATAGTGGTGAGGGTAATGATGGTGGCGTTAATCATAGTCAACGCACAGGTGGTGCTAGTTATTGTCACACAGGTACAGGTGCAAGTGCTGCCCTTGTTGTTGTGTGCCACTGGTGCTGGGCGTGGTGCTGAGCGAGTGGTGCTGGATGTGGCAAACAATTGGTCAACTGACTTACCAGTGTGCCATCTCTGATCATCCTGCGTGCATAGAGACAAAGCAATCTAAAATACTGTTTCCTCTAACGTCAGAGCCGAGAATGACACAACCAGGTGAGATGATACATACTGATGTTTGGAGACCAGTGAAGACACAAGCCCTAAGCAGGCGTGTACACTGGTATATTTCCCTCATCGATGACACGACCCGATGTGCACCTAAGTGAGGGAAGAGGTCAGAACAACCAACAACCAACACCAAATGACAGCAATATGCGAGTGGTGGTCTTCCTTTGCGTATCTGGTATATAATCTCCTCAGGGGAAGGTGCTGCACGCCTTCAGGCAGGGTGCAGGAGGGAAGGGAAGGGCTTCTGATGGGGAATATATGCGACTGGGGATGGTATTGACTCCTCTTCAGCCTACCACAGTGGTTAGGAAGAGTCCTGGGATTGAGCAGTGGTGATGGAACAGCA
>Ga0307518_10003385_pt1 | contig 11487 bp, 13 predicted proteins | sample 25_EM_MG_FD_203889 | JGI IMG/M metagenome (GOLD analysis project Ga0307518, IMG submission 203889) | Populus trichocarpa ectomycorrhiza microbial communities from riparian zone in the Pacific Northwest, United States - 25_EM | ecosystem: Host-associated > Plants > Roots > Unclassified | place... | reverse complement strand
GTACTCTCTGATAACCGGTCATGTGACTTAGACAATCACATGGAAGAGAAAGAGTCCAGACACATCACGTGTCAAGGCTCCTGAGAAGTCACGTGCTAGTGATGACTAAGCACTTACTTTCTCAACACTCCCCCAGACTTGATACGTGTCAAGTCGGTTACTAGAAAACTCTTAAAACCCAGGAACTTGACTTTGCCAAGGGCTTTAGTAAAGACATCTGCCAACTGTTTGTCAGTAGATATATGTCTTAATTGAATGACCTTTCTTTCTTGAACGCATTCACGAATAAAGTGATGACGAATATCGATATGTTTTGTTCGTCTTTCTTGCGCGGGATTTTGCGCTAGAAATATGGAACCCATATTGTCCTCGTAGAGTACGACGGGTGGAATGTCAAAAGACAACTCCTCAAGTAAGGACTTGATCCAACATATCTGTTTCGCAGCGTCAGAAAGTGCCATATACTCAGCCTCAGTCGCTGAAGTGGCAATGGTCTTCTGTTTCCGGCTAACCCAGGAAACTGGAGAGGTATTAAACAACATGGTGAAACCTGTACAGGATTTCCGGTCGTTTCTGTCAGAAGCCCAATCGGCATCGACATACCCTTCCACTCGCAACGAGGTATCCCTTTTAAACTCAATGCCACATTCTCTATTCGCTCGAAGATAGCGAAAGATATACTTGGCATGATTAAGGTGATCCTCTGTTGGACTCGCAGAGAACTGAGACATTTTGATCACCGCAAAAACGATGTCAGGTCTCGTTCCAAGCATTAGATAGAGAAGAGATCCAATAACGGATTGGTACTGCGAACGTAGCTTGGAGTTAGACTCTCCGGTACTCGCAACTGGATCGTATTTCTCTGGAAGTGGGGTATTTGCAGGATTACAATCTTGCATATCGAAACGCTTGAGAATTTTGTCCAGGTACTTCACCTGATCAACGATTAAAGAACCTGTCGATGGGTTTCTCTGGATTTCCATTCCAAGGTATTCTTTTGCAGCCCCAAGGTCGCGGCATTCCCAGACCTTCATAAACTTCTCCTTCATCATTCCAAGGTATTTCTGGTCAGAGCCAGTAAAAAGGACATCATCAACGTAGATGATCAGAATGAGTAGGACTTTGACCTTTTTGTTCCCGGTAACTCCCTGGTGAACATAAATCCCAGCATCAGAAACGACGCGGTTGAAGCCTAGTCTTTGAAGGGACTTGTGAAGCTCGATATTCCACACTAAAGCGGCTTGCTTCAAACCATAAAGAGCTTTCAAGAGGCGGTATACTTTCTTCTTGTCTCTTCCCTTTTTGACGAAGCCTTCTGGATGTTCCATGTAAATCTCCTCTTCGAGGTTACCATACAGGAAAGCAGTTTTAACGTCCAGAGCTTGTAGGGTCCAAGCATTCTGCACAGCCAGGGCAAGAATAATTCGAACAGATTCGAATCTTGCTACAGGTGAGAAAACATCTTCGTAATCCACTCCGTATTCCTGTGAAAAACCTTTTGCCACTAGACGTGCTCGTTTGCGACCATCAGATTTTATGGCAAAAACCCAGCGACACTTAACTGGTTTACAATTAGGAGGAAGGTTGGTAAGCGTCCAGACTTGGCGCTTCCAAAGTGCATCTATCTCATCTTGACAGGCACTATCCCAAGCCTTTTTCTCATCGGCTGGTAATCTCAAAATATCCCTATACTGTACTGGAATCCGTGGAGTAAGTGGTTCAGCTTTTGTCATCAAGAAGTTCAAGAAATCTGAACCGAACTCATGATGTAAGCGATGCAAATCCACAAGGTCTTGACTCTCTCCATGAGTCCCAAATCCTAAGGTCATTGGATCCTCCTGTGTGTTACTCTCTGCTTCGGCGAGTTTCTCAGCCTCTACAGGATGCACATTCTCACCATAAACGTTCTTGGGTCTAGTCGGTATGACTCTAGTTCGACCTGAACGTCTAGGGATGGATGGATCAGGATATGGTTTAAACCTTACATTCTCCATACTCAGTTTTGGGGTAACGACAGTTCCTCTAACCGACAGTGGAATCCTAGTAGGATGAGTGCGAGTTCCAGAAGGTATAACTGGAGGTTGTTGTTCCTGCGCACTAGATTGTGGCGGATTGTATATGGACGGATAGGGAATATTTGATTCACTACTGATGCCTGAAGGAGCGACCTCCAGACCACGTTCGTGATCCTCTTCATCATGGTTTTCACGGCTAACTTCATTTTGGCGTGGTGCTTCGATCCTTTTTGCACATTGAGGAAAGACAGTTTCATCGAATACTGCATTCGCAGATACGACAATTCTTCCTTCATCCAGAAACCTATACGCTTTCGATCCAGATTCGTAGCCTAGAAATATCATAGGGCGAGACTTTGGTTCGAGTTTATTGTGTTGGTCCTTTTTGATGAAGACATAAGCAAGGCAACCAAAGACACGGAAATAAGAAACATCTGGCGCTTTGCCCTTCCATAACTCCACAGGGGTTTTCCAACTAGATCTGTGAAAGGGTTGGCGGTTATAAACATGAACGGAGGTCTCCAGAGCATGTTGCCACAGATTTGGAGGAAGACAAGCAGAGTGTCTCATAGCTTCTTCCTTCTCTACCATAGTCCTATTGAAACATTGGCACGACCATTCTGCTGAGGAGTATCAGGCGAAGAAAACTGCTGCTCTATGCCCGACTGGCGCATGAAGGCAGAAAACTCATTCGTCCTGAATTCTCCCCCACGATCCGAACGCAATCGAAGGAGTTTCGCACCGAGCGAGTTCTCAGCCCAGGCTTTATACTCCTGAAAGACGCGGAAGGTGTCAGACTTCGCAGCGAGAGGATAAATGCATGCAAAGGCAGAGAAATCATCAATGAAAGTTGCAACATAGCGGCAACAATAGTAGGACAGAGTGGGAAATTCGCAAAGATCAGAGTGGATAAGTTCCAGGGGTTTCGTGGCACGGGAATAAGAGACAGCGAAAGGCTTCTCAGTCATCTTCCCGGTGGCACATCCTGAACAGGGAGTTAGGTCGGTAGGAATAGCAACAGCTTTAAAATTCCTAGTTGCACTATGCAAATGTTTATTGGCATTCTTCGAGGGGTGACCCATCCGATGATGCCAAAGAAGATACTCATCTTTCTTTGAACTAATGACTTGTACCCCTTCATCTATGAACTGCAAAAGTACACGGACATAGTGAAGAGGCCCAATACTTGCTATCGGGTCCGACCGCAAGTATAAGTCACCATTAGGAGCAAAAAGTCTTGTGCCAGAGGCAGTGGTGCTTAAGGAATAACCTCTTCCAATAAGCTGCCCAGTAGAAATCAATCAACATGCAACAGATGGACAATACTCAACATCTGTAAGTCAAATGATCTTGCCGTGGTGAAGCATATGGACAGTACCAAGACCGAGCTTCTCCACAAAAGTATCTTTATCCGCAGTAGTCGAGAACTTCGATTCTCCATACGGCTTATAGGAAATAAAATCCTCAAAATGAGGAGTACAATGTCGCGATGCGCCTGAATCCAAAAGGATTAGTGTACTTCCATCTTTTTGTTTCCTTCCACAATCAAGACAGAGAGTGGAGGTGCATGAAGAATGACAAAGAATACACTCAGCGTCTCGATTCGTCAGGAATGAAGGTAGTGGAATAACTGTAGGCCGATGAGGTGGTGTGCGATTCCTTCTTGAGATATCTAAAGCCATTTGGATGGCTTCATCTAATTCACTATGTGGATGTCGCCTAAAGAAAAAGCGAGGATGTGAAGTAAGACACTCTTCACACTCTATTTCTCCACCATAGAAGTGAACCTCGGCAGGAAAACCTAGGAAGGACCATCCAACGATAAGAGCACGTGGAACTCGAAAGTTCCTTTGAAACTTGGCATGACCATTGTCAAAGGTCCGACTGAGGAAAAATACCTCAGAGCTCATCTCATTGAGTCGAATAGTTCCATCCTCGTTCATGAAAGGGTAATGTCCCTGATGATTCCAGAATCGCAGAAACAAAGAGCTTCGTGGACATAAAACATCGTCACAAGCCACTAATCGTACAAAGTCCTCATCCTCTATCTCTTCCCAAATACTCCGAGAAACCGCAGTTTCTGGATGGGAGAATGAGGGGACTTCATCAGATTCTGGAATGCTAGGAATATGGACTAACGCACAGGTACGATCAAAGTCGTAGGTGGCCTGTTCCTCATAGGTATCAATGATATCATCGAAACTAGAAGGCCCCATTGACTCATCTGCCCACATTGCCCGTATGGCTTCCTCAGAGTAAGGAGTCATAGGTCTCTCCGCATTATACTCATCCAGCTGGGCGTCAAGCTCAGCAGTTGGAGATACGGGAACCTCGGCAATGCCAGAGGTGGTGGGTTGATCGACCATCATGGCCGTATAGTCCTGAAATTCCTCATAGTCAGGTTGGTCATAATATTGGAGGGACTCATCAAAGACAACGTGAGTTCCTCCTCCATGACCACGACCCTTTCCTCGTCCTCATTTTCCTCCGCGACCACGACCAGATCCTCCGTGATTGTTGCTGCTCGATCCTCCAGTAGGAGGAGAGACGACCTGTGGTTGACAACAGATCTGTTTGCCCGCTTGGTCATAGAAAATTCTCTGATGACCAAAGGGACAAAACTCAGCCGGGAAATGGTTCTGGCGACATCCCTGAAAGACACAACGCAGATATTGGCTGTGTTGTCCTTTGCGGACAGGTTGCTTGCCTTTTCCTCGGTTACCTCCTCCTTGGTAGGAGGGACGGACTGCGGGTTTGACATTTGTGAGATGCGACACAAGAGTGGCGTCAGATCCTTGATACTCAGCAGCGAAAGAAGTTCGCTCTGAAATTCGATCCTGTAAAGAGATCGTGGACCTGCCACGAGAGGCTTGCCTACGCATATATTCGCGATTGATCTGAGCAGTAATCTCTGCTACAGTGAAACTTGCATCGTCGAGCGTAGAGCAGAGTGTCGAGACAAGTGTCTCCCAGTCCGAGGGTAACGCCATTAAGATGGCCAAAGCAATTAGACCATCTGCGAGGGCAAAACCGGCTGTAGAAAGCCGGGCCGTGCACTGAATGAGGTTATTAGCCTCATGAACTGGATTCGAATTGGGTTTCATGCGGTGCTGAAACATTGAACGCATCTCTACAAGAGCTCCAACTCGTCCAGGGGTGCCAAAAGCTGTCTTCAGTGCTGCCAAAGTTAGCTTGGCAGTGGCCTTGACATGAGACTGATACGTAGCTCCAAGGCAAAGACGTATCATCCCTCGCATTTGTCGGTCGATTATGTTAAAAGCAGCAAGAGCTGCAGCATCCGCGGGTTGGTCTTCAGTCATAGGACCGTCGCACTTCATCGCCATAGCAAACGCTTCCAACTTGTCATACCACTCCTTGTAGTTGGTTCCATCGAAAATCGGGACATAGGTGGAAAAATCCTTTGTAGACATTCTAAAGCAAAGAAAAGAAGAGTAGGTCAGCGAACATATTTTCTCTATTTGGAATAGAACCGTAGTTTTGAGGATTTATCCATTGTCGTAATGGAGGTAGAGGTTGTCGAGGAGGTTGTCGTATACGATGCTTCCTGTTGTGAGTCCCAGATGCACGACGCGGTGGTAGTAAACCCTTTTTACGCCTTTCTCTATTCTCTGCTCTCCGTTGAAATCGTCGCATGCTTGTTCGATCTCGTCGATTTTCTTTTCTCTGACCCTCTTTTGACAAAAACTCGACTCCCCGATATCCTGAGGAACGTTGCCAATCCATTTCTTCAGCGCTTTCGAAGTCTAGCTCAAAACAGTAATGTGGATTTGGGAACTCCGTAGAGCTACCAATCATCTTCGCAAAACTATTTGAATAGTAGGAAAAAGACTTCAGCGCACAAGAAGTAAAAGGATATTTAACATAGCTGGCAACTTGAATCTCCAAAGGTATTCATATAAAAGGAATATATGAGGCAAGTCGAAGCTGAGCGTAGTCCTCAGGACTAGTCGTATAACAAAAGAGTAAAAGAGTCTGAAAAGAAGTAAAATCAAAGTGATGATGAAAGCGGGGACGTAAAGGAATGACTTTCAAGTACTCATACGCATCTCGAACGTAAGGTACGGGAGAGGAAAGAGGCATGGGGTACGTTGGGACCGCGGGTATCTGTAAAATATTGCCAAAAATCTTGGCTAAGAACCCAGTCACCGTGTTCGTCGACACCCAAGGCGAGGTAAGATGCAAGCGCATCTCTATTGCATATAGCAATTTTTCTTGCCGCCGGGTTAATGACATAATCTGAAATGTCAATGACAAATTTAGCAAACTTCATCTGGATAGATGAGAGGGCATGAAAAAATCGTCCAGGGAATTCGTGCCCATAATCTATCTCTCCTCTTATCCACGCTGTCCTAAAACGAGATTTGTTCTTGGCAATTTGTAAACCTGCACTCCGTAGCCAAAGGTAAACAATGTCTTCTTTTAGAAAGAAGAGAGAGAAAATGTCTCCTTGGCCAGAGGGAAAAAGGTCGACCAGGGTAGGACTGTATCCAAGGATACAACCGCGATGGTCCATACCATAAGGGGTTGCCTGAACATAAACCTCGTTGATATTGCAGTGGACAGTATAGTCCTCAAGGTGAACTGTGGGATCTGGATGCTCAAACCAGGGACGGTAAATGAGCCTCTCCACAGGAACGACTATACAAGAGGGAAAGTTTGGTGTTGGGTTCCGGACACGTTCATAGACCGTCCTAAAAAGGAACGCTAGGTAGCGTGGATCCAAAAGAGGATCATGGAAATGATCATTTGGATTGAAGTGAGAATCAGTAGAAAGAATAGAGGTCTCCCTTTTATACTGCTGTGGAACAAAAATCTCCGGAGCAGGGGTAGCAGCCCGAGTAGAACGAGTCGGTGTATACAAGTTCATACTGGTGGAGGGATTGCCTCTAGTTGTTGGAACGGAACAGCTGGGAGTCGCCGAGCGTAGAGGAGTGCGGCGAGGAGTCCGAATTGGATCGAAAAAGAGCGGCTGCAGCAGCTCTTCCCGCTGTACTGATGTGCGGACGGGTTCCAACAGACGATTCATGGTGTCCAGACTGGGAACGGGGGTAGATGACGACATCTTGTTCTTGATGCGTAGAGTCGATGTAAGAGGGAGGAGGAGTAGAAGGTATTACCTGATAACGAATTGAATAGGATCTATTAGAATTGTCAGTCAAGCCTATAAACTCGCCGCTAGTATGACCAGGGGAAGGCAAAGACTGAACAATGTCAGAAGCGGTAATTCCCAGTCTCTCAGCTAGCTCAAGTCTATCATATGCAGGAGGATTTCCACCGTAGGGAATCCCATCGTTATCAAGAACGAGGGCCTCATTAGCTGCAAGACGAGCATAATAGCGTGGAGGCAGAAGTTGAATACCGCTCCTAGGATGAACAGAGTAGAACTCGTCTCGATGGTCTCGTTGACGTTGTTCTAGATACTCTGACATCGTTGGAACTCTAATAGGACCTTCAATCCTCCTTCAAGCTTCAGCAGCCTGACGCTCGATGAGAGACAGTTCCTGATTAGAATGCATAAAGCGCTCCCGTTCAAGGGTTACTGTCCATCGACCCTGACTATCTCCAGTACTAGCCTGTACAATGAACCGACGTCCTTCCGGAGTCTGATTCATGTCCACGACTAAGGTAAAGAAGGCAATCAAGAAAGCAGCAAAGCATAGCTCTGCGGATATGACGGGATGAGGGTACAGTAATAGCTGCACACCTTATAGAAAGGTGGTGGTCTGCACAGGGAAGGTCTAGCCTAAGGAAGGGAGAAGGAGAGCTGTAGGTAACCTCAGTAGTCTGGCAAGCTACTATATATTAGTATGTACCTGTAGGATAACTACAAGGTATCAGTAAGTGTATGTGGTGGTTAGTAGATGGTACTCACCCTCAGTATGCTGGCAAGCTACTGAGGGAACTATAGTAATAGTAACTCTACTGTATCTGCGCTTTATGCTTATGTAAGTATATAAATTGTCATTCTATTACGTAAGAGGCACGAGTAGGAATAGAATATTGTCTTCGCACGAGTGGCTGTGACGCCAGCCGTCTTTTCTTTCCGCACCTGCTCCAGCCAGCCCAGTCTGCGCATCAAGCAGCTCAACGCTTTCGTTTAGGTTTTTCTCGTTTTCACTTCCTTCTCTCATACGTCGCTCTTTCGTTCGATTCACTTCCGTTTTAGTCACCCGCAACGATGGACTTAGCGCAGCAGCGTCCACCCGACTTCACCCAACCGGGTTTCGCCGGACTAGTTGAACTCACCATGGCCGAAGAGCTACTGAACAGAGAGGAAGCCATCGAGCTCCTGAACCAGAACTGGGCAGCAAGAGGTGCGGCAGGCCTACAACCAGATAGAGGAGGCGGTCAAAGACCCCCGAACAACAACCCCCAAGAGGACCGTCAGCCCAACGAGGGCGACAACGCACAACGTGAACAGCAACACCAGCCAGCTGAGCCCAGGCTGCGCTCTCCAACGCCCGGCCGGGAAGTGGACAAGGACCTCATTACCTTTGATGTAGCAGCGCGAGTCGCTTCGACACTCGCCTCAAGACCAGCCGACTATGCTATCAAAAGGCTAAACGACAAGAAACACGTTCCTTTATGGTACTTCACGCGAGAAGGACTTCGAGAGGCAGCGCGCTCGGTACGTCACGCAGACGAGAACGAGACTTTAGCCATTACCCAAGCAGCAGAAGGCAATATGACGGTGCGCGCAGCCAACTCCCTCACTGCATCAAAAAATGCCAAACTAGACCATTGTCTAATCTACGCGGAGTACATGTTCGCCAAAAATCACTTCCTAACAGCTATTGAGAACGTGAAATGGGGCAATGAAGCCTTAGACGCCTTCAATTGGTTCTTTCATAACCTCGACAATCACCAACTTCGAGAGGAGGGCGACTGCGGTGAGCGAGCACTGTTGCATTACGCCTCGCAGGTTCGCCTCGATTGGCACGATAAGTTAATGCTGGGCAAAGCATACAACATTGGCATAATAAACGAGGAATTGCTAGCAAAAATTGCCTGCAAACTCGATGCCCGTGATGTAAAGACAGGATTGGACCAGGCATGTACATCCCCTCTCACTTTCCTTAACGGCACTAACCTTACCTCTACGCCACCTTTCCGCTCCCCCCCCCCAACGCATGGACTACACATCCGCTGCTGCCATAACGCTGGGATTGGCCCTCCCCTTCCCTGACTTTCCACCCAAAATAACAACATCGCTGCCGCCTGCTGGGTTTGGCCACCCCCCTTATAAATACTGCTGCTGCCTAATGCTGGGACTGGCCTCCCCCCCTCCAACCCCGCTAACTTGTCGCAAATGGCTTGCCAACGCCGCCTCTAGTTAGAGCAGGCCCACCATAGCAAATATGCCCAACCAGAGCGGGGCCGTGCTTATGCACGTGCGCCCTATCGACCTCCATCCCGCTCCTCTTCCCCACCCCCACATCCAGCTCGCAACTCGCGCCATTGATACCGCAGGTCTCGATCTCGACGAAAACGCTCTGCCTCACCTAGACAAAGGAGATCTGCATCCCCACGCAGACGCTCCAGGTCCCCACGCCGCAATTTTCGACCCAAAGCCTCACCGGTATGCCCAAAATGTTTGGGTAGGCACGAAGAGCGCTCAGACCGCCCCATCTGCAATGAAGCCCTCTTATGGGACAAATCGGAAGCCACACAATGTATCAGCATGGGCGGCTCATTAACAAGAGCGGACAGACCCTGTGTTGGGACTTCCAATGCCCCCGCGGATGCACTAGCAAGAACCACCTTCACGAATGCTCTGGGTGTGGTGATCCTAACCATGGCGCTCAAGGGTGCCCCCGCAGCCAACCAGCTGCTTCAGCGTAGACGAACCAAAGCAGTCACGCCATACCGGGTCGATGGCTGGCGAAATCTCCTGTCTAAATACGGCCTAGATCGTAAATACCCGTTCATAGTTGACCAGCTGTTGCATGGCTTCACCGTGCGTGCCCCCATCGTCGCACGCTCTTTTACCCCCCCCAACAACCCTTCCATTACGATACACCAAGAAGCCTTTAATACCATTGTTTACAAAGAGTTTGAGAAAGATCGCTACATAGGCCCCTTTACCCGTAACCAACTGGAACAAACCATCGGGTTTTTCCAGTCCTCCCCCCTAACTATCATCCCCAAAGCAGGGAAGCCAGGTTGTTTCCGATTAATCCAGAATCTGTTATACCCGAATATACCTAGTCACGGCGGCATATTATCTATAAACTCACAGGTCGACTCAAACCTGTTCCCCTGCACATGGGGGACATTTGCCACTACATGCACACTGATTTACTCTCTTCCCCCAGGCTGCCAAGGGGCAACTCGTGACGTGGCCGAAGCATATCGCACCATACCATTGCATTCCTCACAATGGCCAGCTCTAGTGGTTCGGATAGGGGAAAACCCTCCCACCTTTGCAGTCGACACTGCCCTCTGCTTCGGATATGGACCATCAGCAGGGACCTATGGAGGCTTAAGAGATGTCAGTCTTGACATTATGCGTGCAGCAGGGATCGGACCAATTATCACATGGGTTGATGACCATCTCTTCATCAGAATACCACGCAACCAAATCCACAAGTACAATACAACCCGTTCCCGACAGGCAACAATGATCCAGGCTAATGGGGGTCCCCTGCAAGACGGTGGACGCATCTGGTTTAAAGGGCAGTGCCTGGCAGATGGCACACACGAGGAGTTTGCCAAAGACTGCCATTTCCCAATCCAGGAAATGACAACCACCTCAGGGTTCGCTTTCTCCTTCAAACATATCAATGTCATTTCAGATCAGCTTGGCATCCCGTGGGAACCAACAAAGGATACCCCCTTCTCTTCGAAATCCACCTTCATGGGCTTCGAATGGGATTTAGAAAATAAAACCGTTATGCTAACATGCGGAAAGTGCGACAAATACTTATCTGCAATAAAGGAGTGGTCCAAATCAGCTAAACACACGTTAGAAGACGTGCAAAAACTGCATGGACACTTATCACACGCATCTCTGGTCATTCCCGAGGGTAACGCTTACTTAACATCACTCCAAGCCATGCTGGGCATTTTCGGCAGCAACCCGTTCATGCCCCGCACACCCCCACGCAGCTTGACAGTGTTGAAGTCGCACGTGCACCCGGCGTAAACCGTCGACGAAGTGCGCACAAGACTGCGACCCATTTTAGTGTAGACTTAGTAATAGTCCTCTTTAGAGTAGATGTTACATGTCACACGTCACACGTCACAGTCACGCATCACAATGTTTGTTGTATATAAACAGCGTTCATCGCTTATATAATATAACAGCTCTTGACCAGCTACCGCTATCATCTCAGCTTGTCCCTTCCACACAACAGGTGAGCAGGAGTAGCAGTTCCTCTACGTACATAGGTATTGCTTCAACAGGTTATGAGCCCTGTGAGCGCACTGTGTGCAGCAATGCACCAGACAG
>Ga0307518_10003383_pt1 | contig 11488 bp, 22 predicted proteins | sample 25_EM_MG_FD_203889 | JGI IMG/M metagenome (GOLD analysis project Ga0307518, IMG submission 203889) | Populus trichocarpa ectomycorrhiza microbial communities from riparian zone in the Pacific Northwest, United States - 25_EM | ecosystem: Host-associated > Plants > Roots > Unclassified | place... | reverse complement strand
GCTCAACATTGTGGCAGAGTCAACCCTGTGGCACAATCAACCATTCAGCACATTCATCATTCCGGCACAGTCAACAGTTCAGCACAATCAACAATTCGGCACTATCATCATTGTGGCACACATTGCCAGAAGCATCCTGACACACCACTACACAACAGGATGATTGATGCTAGATTAGTTCACTCTGCCAGAATTATAATTGTGCCAAACTGTTGAATCTGCTGGAATGATAAATGTGCTGCACAGTTACATGTGCCAGAGTACACAGCAATCAGTGATGTTCACTCCATGGATGCCATTGCCATTGAGGCACTGCACACCTTCACTCAGACAGAACCAGCAGAGCAAGAGAGATGTGATTGCAGCTATTCCCGCAGGTGGTCAACATGGATCAAGTTGGAACCGACTGTTGACACTGAAAATGATGAGAAGCTTGCATGAGCTGCATCAGCCTTGAGGAGAAACTGTTGCTGATGAGTGGTCTATATGCACCTGCAGAAGGATTTGAAGTAGCTGGGAAGGAAGACAAGTGTACACAGTGCAAAGAGAGAGACTTACTGCAAAACCAGGTCGAGTTCAGCCAATGACTCACTCCCTTACCAATCAATCTTGTCATGCAGCTTACTCATTCCTTTACTCAGCAGCTTATTCATGCTCCCTATGCTTACTCATTCCTGCTTATCCCATGCTTACTGATCGCTTACAAAGCCCTTACAAAGTCCTTACCAATCACTTACCAATCCTTGACAAATTCTGCTTATTCCCTTCCCTTTTTGTACTTTAATGCTGTGTCCCCCCATGTATTTAAACCCCTGGGCGCAGCCCAGTGGAAGAAAACCCAATTGTACGAAATTATCCCTCTCTCAGTCTCTCTCAGTCAGTATCCCCTCAGTACTTTGAGTCTTGTAGGCTTCAGTGAAGGTCTAAAGGCTCAGTATCTCAAGTTTGTTCAAGTTATTCAAGTCCAAGTATTTCTCTAGGCTCAAGTGGAGTCTAGCCTGTCAATCCTTCATCTCCAATTGCTTCTGGATGTCAAGGAGCCCCCTTGCCCCTTTGCTGCACCAACTCTAGGTGTAGTATTGCTACTTCAGTCCCAGTCAACTCAATCCCCACTTTGACACTTCCTAGGCTATAGGGAGAGTCCAGACACCTTTCCCCTTCGTCCTCTACTGCTCCTGTACCCCACGAGTATCCTGCATCTCTGTCTGCATCACCCTGTTGGTGTAGATCCCCTCTCCCCCTCCTCAGCACATCCTCTCTGGACACCACAGAGGTAAACCACCACTCGCACAATTTTGTAGTCCTTTGTTGGTGTTGTGTTTGGGTTATTACTCCGACCCAAATCCACACTTTGACTCACACTGGATCCCTTCGCCATAGTTCTACCGTCTCCCGCTTCACGGCCCCATCCTCACCCACCAAGTCTCCCTCAACATCAATCATCACACATGTCCAAGCTGGGCCAGTATATAAAGAATCAACATGCTTAAGGAAGGAGCAGGTGTTATCGAATGAAAGGCCACTCTTCTGCATCTACAAGTTGGTCGCATTCAGCATTGAGTCAGTGAGTCAATCTTTATTTGCTTACGTGTGATAGCTTCAGAAGCTCATCGATCTTCATTTTCCCAAGGTTTTTCATCAAATATTGCGCAAGTTCCCATTCGTCTTCATCGTGGAAAGGTACCCATTTGCTCCTGCCCTTTTCAAGGTCTGTGGCTTCCATAAACTTGAAGACCATCTTCTCCTTCCCCAGTATTGTAGTGGCAACTCCTGGGTATTGTTCGGTGAAGCATCCAGAGGCTGGCCAACAGGGTAGGTCTCCATTGTCCTCCTCCATTTGCGCATGCTTGGATGGCAGCTCACTGAGATCAGGTGGGCCAGGATCAACATCAACATGAGACAGTTGAACCAGGTGCCCATCTGGAACATCGAGAGCATCATCTGGACCATCCATAGCATCAAATTCATTCATCAACTCATATGGATCGCCTGGTGCGTCGTCATTCATGTGCTCGGGAAGCTGATCATCTTCATCCTTCAATACAGTCAATTCCATTCATTCAAGGAGCTTCATCCATTGATTGTGACATGCAGGCAACTGCACTATATGCTGCTTGATCCCAGCCTCTATGGCTATAGATTTCAAGCAATAGTTGCAGTGGTGGGGGGCCATGGTATGGTAGGTCAGTTGTTCAGTTGTCTCCCAATATCACACTGATTGATCTCTTTGACAATTTGCAATATACCAGACCATCAGACACAGTCTGCAGACCAATAGGTGGGGCTTCATGTCAATGCAATGTTGACAAATATCCATTTTATTTTTATTTTTTCAGATTATCCCATGACCATGTTGTGATATGTGATCGTGTTGTGAACATTTGTTGATATCTACAAACAAGCCATGCACAAACAGCAGCTATAAGTAAGTCGTGTCCCGCCATTCATCATCCCAACCCAACCCAACCCAACCCAAACTTTGTTCCAGCCACATGCTCCCAGCTCTAATCACATGCAAACCTCAAGCAATGGTCTCTATTGCAACACAGACAAAGAAAACTATAGAGATTAGTCCGGCCAAACAACAACACAGATCGCGACTGACAATGTTCAAAAAAAAAAAGAGCCTGGTGGTTGGGTGCACTGACCATTGGAAAAAGTGAGGCAGGCTGTGGATGAATGAGAAGAGACAGTCCAACACTGTGATGCCAAGGCCCAGAAGGACTGTGAACATCACTGCCACCACTGCTTAATGGAGGAAGGGAGCGAGAATGAAGATGAAGAAGACAGTGATGAACTCAAAGAAGACCTTGAAGATGAAGAAGGCACTCATGTAGGTCATCCCATCATTTTGTTGGGTGCCACACTGACAAAATATCATGTTCAGTTTAGTAGCCATCCTGTTCCTACTAGGCTTAGTGAGGTGCCTAGGCAGTGCCCCCTCATGTACAGCAAGAGTAAAGTTCCCAAGGTGTGGGCAGAAACATTCCCGACCCCAGCTATGAAGTAAGTACTATGGAGTATTGTAGTCAAAAAGTATTCTCATCAGGACAGGGAAACTTCTTTGGCTCAGATGGTGAAGACACAGGACCAACCGTGCATGAACCTTTGTTGGAACAACAGACCATCCAACACAAGAAAAACTGGCATGTTGAACATGCAAGCTCCGAAGGTACTGTGACAGACACCACAAACCAGTAGGACAGTCCAGAGACAACCATTGTCAAGGTGCAAAAGCTCACTGAGCACAAAGGTCATCTGCACGCCAGGGGCTATGATGACGTTACCCAAGAGTTTGTCAATGCAGCCATTGGAGACTATTGGGCATGCCTGTGTGCCGAGAGTCCAATGCCTGACCATACACAGGAGATGGCTCTTCTGAATGCATCTTGGGCCAAGGCACTTCAGACTACAGGAGTTAACCTTGTGCGGACACCCCAGCTTGCCAAACTCGTAAGTGCCATACCAGTCATCTCAGTATTGTACTATTATGATTTGATATAGATCACCAACCATGGCTCGCAAGTTCGTGGAGAGCTCAAGGCCAAGGTTCGCCCTCTAGTCGAAGTCATGTTCAATTTCCACAGCAGTCAGACTAAGTCGGCGATCAAGAAGAATGGCGCCCTAGCAGAAGAACTTAAAGAGGGTGCAAGTTTCACATTCAAGGTTTGGTGTCCTGCATGGCATGCTGGTTGTAATGACTGATATCTTGTGGACAGCATAGGGTGCTCCTGCAAGACAAGCATCACAGCTTTCTCAAGGCACCAATCATACAGAAGATCATCGATACCATGTGGTTCGCAAATAAGAATGACAAAGGCATCAAGCACCATACATGGTTCAAACCGTTCCCTCTGCCTGCTCTTGCATTGGTGCTGGCGGCAGTAAGTGTTATTTGCAATGTTTGTTGCTGGGTTGTTTGTTACTGATGTCACGGCATAGATCGAGTGCTGCATAGACAAGTGGGTAATAGGCACACATGTGGACACTGCTTTTACAGTCCACGACTACTGTACTGCATATGAGTCCCACCTGAAGTGTCTGCAAGACTTTGACAAGGCCATGAAGGAGTATGGCATGCTCAAGGGAATTTGTGCAAGAATTTACGAGGATGGGCGGTGAGTATGTAGTCTGCATTAATTACAGCTACTGACTGTCTAGCTAGTGTCCATTCAGGAGCACCTGCACTCACCATGGCACCACAGAATGTGGTGTCAGCGCAAATCATTGCAGCCACAATCAAGGAACACCAGGAGGGATCAATGACAGAGGACGAGTCAGATTGATTAATGTAACTAGCTTTGTGTCAAGCATGAAATGAATTATATTGTATTTTCTGCATATTGCCTGATTAAGAAGTAGAGGCTATGTTGTGCTATGCTGATGCTGATAGCAAATGACAATGGAAGTATTCCAATGGCATGATAGAAGCTGAGGGTTCTATATCACAATATATAGTCTTGGTAGCCTCCATATCAGCCTTGCTACAGTGGATATATATTTACATGTCAGACTATGGCCACTATGGAGTACTATAGATTTCATGCACAGTGCTATATTGCCTTTATATTGGGGACTTGTCAATGGAGCTTTGAGTGCTATAGAGGCTATATAGTACTATATTGCCTTTTTTTTTCCTGATGTGGTGGTCAACCATGCATGTCAAACTCTACCTCGCCATCGAACGTGACCAGAGCTATGTATCTGAGTTGGTGAGTGAGATCTGGAGGATGAACAACGTGAGTGGGAGGCACTGCTGGATGCTTGTACCCAGTCCCTGCTGCTCACCCTGCAATCCGCCCCACCTTGAACACCTTTCCGTTCTTCCTTCCCATATACTCAGTGCCAGGAAACACGCCCACAGGATTGTTTGTAAATTTGAAGTAGGCAGTAAAGGGGTCGAAGGCAAGACCTTAAACCTCTTCATTGAGCCTGCACTTGTCATTATTGAGGAGGTTGATGTGTGCTTGTGTGATACCATCCAGTGCTGGCCCATCTCTTCTCTGGCATCACAGGAGATGGAAAGCAGACAAAGTGTCACAAAAACATGTGGCCCTCCTGATGGTCACTTCACTTTTACACACGAGGCGGGCAACCACTCCATATCTGCCTCTCCATGAATTACATGACGTCGCATGTCAAGCTCTACCTCGACATCAACATCAGTGATGTCAAACCCAACATTGAATGTGACCGGAGCCACATACCTGAGTTGGTGAGCAAGGTCAGTGAGGTGGATCAGAGGCTGGCCGCTGGAGGATGGAGAACCACCGGTCAGGGATTTGAAATTCCACTTCACGTGCTTCCTCTCCTGGTTGTTGCCATGCGCCCCTGTCTCTCTTTTGCATCCACGATTTCCAGACGGGGCTTGTCATGAGGCCCTGTGCGTAGTTGAACATGGTCTGGACAGTGACGTGCAACTGCGCGAGTTCTTTTATTGTAATCAGAGGACCTGCCAGGGTGATAGCAGCTGAGTGCTGAGTGATGCAAATAGATGGGATCAACAGTATATGCACCTTGAGTTCATTGTAGGATAGTGAGACTTGAGCATCTGCAGTGTAGGGTAAGTCAGTGGACATAGTAGAGATGTAGGAGATGACTGCGAGCGAACAAGTCTCACTGGGAAGCTGTGTGGCAGTGTTGGGGGTCTACTGAGAGGATGAGTCAGCACTCCCCTTTTTTCTTCCTCTTCGCTCATCATCATCCACCTCAACAAGTAAACACACCCTCACTCAGGCTCCAAAGATGACGACAACACTCATCAGTGCATTCCTCCTCCCCCCTTTCATTGCACATGCATGTGTATGTGTCCCTATTCTTATAGCTAACTACATTGAGGGCCCATAGTCTTGTTCTCGTCCACACGCATGCACACATGCACGCACACCCACATCCTGCTGAATCCATGCATGCATCCATTTCATCAGCAGCAGCACCACAGATTTCCTGACAAGAACTTTCTGGTTTTGTTTCCCTTTTTCTTTTCTAGAATGAGGACACCACAACAACAACCACAAACAAAGGAACAGGCACGAAGACAGCAGTGCTAGACATCGTGATCGGGAACATGAGTACAGCCATAGAGATGGACATCATGGAGAGTGGGTCAGGGATAGGGAGCAGTGGGAGCCACATGGGCATAGAGATGGGGAGCAGGAGTGGCAGGGTGAGAGAGAGAGGGACCAGTACTTGTCCCAAAGGGACGATAGGCACAGAGACTATGGTGGCACCAGTGGTGGCGGTGGTGGTGGGCTGCCGTGCGTGGAGAGGGAACAGCATGAGGAACATAGGTGGGATGACGATAGGCACCATGAGTTCAGGCACGATGATGAGTGTGGTCACCATCAAGGGCGTGAAGAGGGCTCGCCTGCTCACAGGGGCAGGGCCGGAGGCAGAGGTGGTTGGGCATGGAAAGACACTGGTGGTGGCGCTACGCCAGAGAGGAGGTCACCGACTCCCAAAGGGAGTGTTCCCCTGTCACAGTGCAGATGCAAGGCCTCTGGATGGGACGTCCATGCGCCAGGGTATGAGCAGTATTCTGCCATGCAGGCAAAGCAAACTGGTAGGAGAAAGTCTTCATATGTGTAATTCATCTGACTATAGCCTTCTTTAATCTACAGGTCTCTTCAATCTCCCTGGTGCTAACCGTACTCAGGTCCCGCCGATTCTCAGTATTCCAGGTCTCCTGCCCCCAATCCCCATCCAGACATTTGGAATGGGCATAGGCAGCAACCCTAACTTGTCTAGGCAGTCCTGGCACCTGTACATTGGCAGCATCACATCCGACGTCAACAAGCAGAACCTTGCCAACTTCTTCAACAGCAAGATGATCAAAATGAGCATCAGTACAGGTGGTCCAGGCAAACCCATCCTCGTGGTTCAGTGCAACTATGAGAAAAATTATGCATTCATTGAGGTTGGTGATGCTTTGATGGGGCTCCATCCAGTGGCACTTACATAACTTCATCTAGTTTCGAAGTGCCAAAGACACAACAGCAGCCATGGCATTTGATGGCATCATCTTCATCAACGGTCCATTGAAAATTCGTAGATCAAAAGATTACGGTGGTCCCAAGATGATTCCAGTCAGCGTCCATGTCCCTGGTGTGGTTTCCACCAACATTCCAGACTCGATCAACAAAGTGTTCATTGGAGGTTTACCAGCTTACCTCAACGAAGAGCAGGTACAAGAATTGCTCAAGAGCTTTGGCGAGCTCAAGGCTTTCAACCTCGTTCAGGAGAATGGAAATGGTCCTTCAAAGGTGAGAGGCATGTACTCTTCACTGCCAACTAACCATGCAATAGGGATTTGCGTTCTTCGAATATGTGGATGCCTCTGTTACTGATGCCTATTCAAAGCTTGAATGGTATGGAACTTGATGACAAATATCTCGTTGTGCAACATGCGTCCGTTGGTGCTAAACCAGGAATGCCCAACTTGCCCTATGACCAGTTCCCAGAAATACCTCACCCCATCATGCCAGCTGGTGAAAGCAACACCTCTGATGCACACATCCTACTCATGCTCAACATGGTCACTCCCGAGGATCTCGTAGACAACCAGGAATATGGCAACATATACGAAGATGTCAAGGAAGAATGCTCTCAATATGGTGCTGTAGAAGATCTGCATATCCCTCGGCCGGTAAAGAAGGACAAGACAAAATTCACAGCTGGCGAGACAGCCTTCCAGTCTGCTCTTGATGCACAGCGTGCAGATGAAGCTGCTGGTGTCAGGCGAGTGTATGTCAAGTTTATAGATGCGCTTGATGCACAGGCTGGGCTGAAGGCACTCACTGGATGCTCATTTGTGGGGTGGTCTATCATTGCGACTGTACTAAACGAGGACAGCCAGACGACACCTCGGCTCAACTTGATCTTTGTGCCACAGCCTGATGCACTGCCTCCTCTTCCAACCTCTTAAGCATCAGAGGGTCTCTGCTATTGTGCTGGTGCTGGTGCTGGTGACTCATTGCTCAATTTGTGTGACACATGCTTCAAAGGTACCTAGCTATATCTGCTTTCCTTTTACAAATTCTTGATGCCTTCATATGTATGTCTCATTGTTGTCCACAACATGGTTTGTTTCTTCATCCATCCTATGCACTTGCACACTGCTTGGTCACTGGGGGTTGTCATATATAATGCTGCTGTTCGAGACTGGCATGGTTGACCTCTATGTGCTTGATTTGCCTCTTCTGAAGTGTGCCATCATAGGATTGGTTTTGCAAAATCCAAACACCCCATCTCAGAACTACACAACCACTTGACTAAGTGGTATAAAAATGACAATAGAGAACCTTCTGATAGAAATAAAAACAAAATGTGAGTTGTAGAAGCTGTCAGAGCAATGCCAGTTGATGGTACAAAATGATAGAGTTGCAAATGTTTCCATGTGCCAAATTCAGGGCAGTCACACAATGCCACACATATTGCAGCTCAATACAACTGGGGTTGAAACTTATGGATCATGAGTCAGTGTCCTAGTGCTGGCACAAGATTAGTAGTATACTATATCTACACTTCAAAACAATATCTATATGAGTACACTTTATCAACAAGGGGGCCCCCTGCAGATGATGGCAACAGGCAAGTTGGGTCTAGGATGACTTTCCTTGCAGTTTCAGAATGATTTGTACTTGATAACTGTTGTGCTTAACCTCTTTCTCATTTTTTAAAAATATTTTAATTCTAGGATCAGATGTACCTATATAAAATATAGGCCAAAATCACTATGGACATGTAATGTATATTTGGGTTATTGTAAATAGGAACGGAAAAGGGAATGAGAAAGTTTTGATACTAGGGGTAAACATGTGAGAAATCTAATTACTTTCTATCACTACAGGCACAGAAACACTGATCCCAAGCTGAGCCATGGACCATGTTGCTAAAATCAAGCCCAGGAAGGCTTCCAATTATGAGTGTAGTTGGTGGAAAATACCAGTGGAATGGATGATATGATGGAGGCACCCACAAGAACAATTGATCACTAGAGCCCACAATCCAACCATTATCTAGCAGAAAAAGACCATGACTCAAGTGCCTAGAATGTTCAGCCATATGTGTCAATTTATCACCAGCACTGGGCAAAGCAGAAAGTATAGAAGTTGGCATGAAAATGGGTGAAGATGGGGCTGGATGGGGCTGAATATGCATTGTGGGAAGACCTTAGCGTGGGTGTCCAACAGATCCGAGAAGACCTTAGCTTGGACTCCCTGGTTTGCGTGGGCCAAGTCGGACTGGTCAAAGGAAAGAAGTGTCTTGATGGCACAAGAACCAAGATCTTGAACGAGATCCTTGATTGGATCAATAACACAGACCCAGCGACACCACCAATCCTCTGGCTCCACGGTCAAGCTGGAAGAGGAAAATCTGCCATCGCCCACACCATTGCTTTACAGGCCCAGAATCTCGGCATGCTCGGGTCATGCTTCTGCTTCAACCGTACTAGACATCATGAAGGACTTCATGTGAAACTGTTCACGACCATCGCACACCACTTGGCTGATGGCGACCTCCGCCTCTGGCAGATTTTAGCTGAAGTGATTGCCAATGACTACTCGCTGAGGGATACAGCAGACATTGCAGAGCAGTGGCAGAAATTCATACTCAAACCCTTTTCCCAATTGGAAGGACCTCTGTCCTGAAATATTGTTGTCGTCATTGATGCTTTGGACGAGAGTGGTGCGGAGGCCACCAGGCGGGATATTCTCTGTATTCTTGTTGCTCATGATGCACAGCTTCCAGCGAACATCCAGATCGTGTTGACTTCTCGGCCTATCATGGACATTAGATGTGCACTGCTGGCCAGTCAGCACGTCCAGGCGAGATCCCTCGACGATATTGAAGCCAAGTCAGTGGCTCGTGATATTACTCATTATATTTCTACCACACTCGAGGAACTCGGCGCCGTATTCTCCGACAAGGACTTGGAACAACTTGCTATGAAATCAAATGGTCTTTTCAAGTGGGCCCGTCTGGCGTGTGAGTTCCTTGGCCCTAGATTTGGTGTTGAACCAGAAGACTGCTTCCGTGAGATTACGTCTCACGTTGCCGGTGATGCAAGCACCTTGCTTGATGAAATGTATATCACGTTCTTGAAGGACCTCACAAAGGGATCATCACTGAACAAGTTTCGCTCTGTTATGCAGCAGATCCTGTGGTCAAAGGAACCACTCTCTATCAGCGCACTGGACTCGGTGCATCGCAAGTTCACTCGGGAGGATGACCACTTTTCCATACACGTCATCCTCGGCTACATGGCATCCTTCTCACTGGTACCACTGACCTGTCCACTCCTGTTCGACCCATGCATGCTTCGTTCTATGACTTCTTGTTGGATAAAAGGTGGAGTGGGGAATTCTCCATCAACGAAGCTGATGTACACCATCAACTAGCCCTCGCCTCGCTCTGTGTGATGGAAGTTGGCCTTCGGTTCAATATCTGTGGACTAGAAACATCATATGTTTGCAACTCAGCAGTGGCAGACTTGGAAATGAAGATTGAAAAGAATATTTCACTGCATCTACTGTACTCCTGTCGATTCTGGGCAACCCATCTCCATGACTCGCCATTTGATACAGACCTGGCAAACCATGTCATGGGAATTGTGATTGGAGAAAGGATTCTATTTTGGATGGAGGTACTTGGGGTGTGCAAGTGTATTGGCAAGGCTTATGGGGCTTTGATCTCTGCTGAGGGATGGCTGCAGGTGAGTATATTATATTACATAAGTTGAGTGGCATGCTAATACTGTGACAGGGAAAGGCAAAGTATAGGGATGCTCTCATGTTCATCCAGGATGGCATCAAGTTTGTGCAAAATTTTGCTGGTATAATTTCTGAAAGCACACCACACTTATACCTCTCTGGATTACCATTTTTGCCACCCAGGTCAGCACTGGCCAACATGCTGATTGCAAATTTTCCAAACATTGCTCAGGTTGCCAGGGGACAACATGAAGATTGGCCTAGTAATCAACATGTTTTGCGAGGTCACACAAGCTTTGTCAACTCAGTTGCATTCTCACCAGATGGAAGGCACATTGTGTCAGGCTCTGGGGATCAGACAATCCGAGTTTGGGATGCACAGACAGGTGCCCAGGTGGGCAACCCTCTGCAAGGGCACACTTCCTCAGTCTTTTCAGTTGCATTCTCACCAGATGGAAGGCAGATTGTATCAGGCTCAGAAGATGACACAATCCAATGCTGGGATGCACAGACTGAATCAAGTTCTGCTCAGGCAGGCAACTGTCCCACAATGCAGCTTCAGCCCCATCCAGCCCCATTTTCACCCATTTCCATGCCAACTTCTATGCTTTCTGCTTTACCCAGTGCTGGTGATAAATTGACTCATATAGCTGATCATTCTAGGCACTTGGGACATGGTCTTTTTCTGCTAGATAATGGTTGGATTGTGGGCTCTAGTGATCAATTGTTCTTGTGGGTACCTCCATCATGCCATCCATTCTCTTTGTATTCTCCAT
>Ga0307518_10003382_pt1 | contig 11491 bp, 6 predicted proteins | sample 25_EM_MG_FD_203889 | JGI IMG/M metagenome (GOLD analysis project Ga0307518, IMG submission 203889) | Populus trichocarpa ectomycorrhiza microbial communities from riparian zone in the Pacific Northwest, United States - 25_EM | ecosystem: Host-associated > Plants > Roots > Unclassified | place... | reverse complement strand
TAATTAAACACATCAATCAATCCTTTAAATTGTGAGATATGTCTGCATTCAAAATGAATATTTACCATAAATTAAAGATATCTTATGTATCTGACTTGTTATTATAAAACATGCTCAAGTTAGGGAATTTAATGATACCTTAAGTGCAATATGATTATATAAAACCTTAATGAAAATGCACTTTTAAGTACTAATCACCTATGATGCCATGTTTCTTCGCCTCTGCATATTCTGTTGACATTTTCTTGAGCATGTCTAAATCAAATTCCATACCCTGCACATGCAGTTCAATCCACAAGCTTATTCAGAAGAAAAAAGAAGAAGAGAGAAAGACTATGGCACCAACTGTGAGCATCGTAAAATCATTATACCTATAAGAAACTATTTTCAAAACATGAAAAGAAGGCAGGTCCTATTTGCAACTACTAAAGTAATAGAACCCGAGTAAAACCTTCACATGAGGAGTTATGCAACATACCATGTCCATATGGAAGAACTGCTCAATCCGAGTATCATCAAATAACCTGTTATAAAGAAAGCAGTGGAGCAATAAGAGGATCCATAAAATATTTTGAAACCTGAAACCTGACTAATCATGCTATTAGGTTGGAATAAATTATATCATTTTTAGGAAACATACTTCTTATATGCAACTTGCACATGGGCATCTTGCAATTCTGTGAGTTGTTTCACTGTCTCACTGACAGAACCTTTATACAAGTCCACAAACCCAAAGAGAAACAAGTGTCTTGAGTTTTATTCCATGTGCAACTTGCACATGGGCATCTTGCAATTCTTTTCTAGCATCCTTTTGACCAATGCAGGTACTACTTTTATTCCATGTTTTTTTGCATTTATAACAAGTGTCTTGAGTTTCTTTAACTCTCCTGTCAGATAACAAGAAGAAATAAGATGGTAAAAAAGAAAAGGAAAAACAAAACTTCAGTTAATCATAACTTCATTATTACTATCATCACTAAATTCACCTCAACATGATCAAGCATGAATAAGAGCAATAAAATGCTTTTAAATATGAGAGAGTTAACACAAAGAAAAACCCTTAACCATGTTCACTTTAAACCAAAAAGTCCAACCAATAAAAGAAATTAATCACCAGGACACTAACAATATAGTGTAAAAACCATGTTTGTTCATGGTTGAATACAAGAGTGCCCCATAAAGAAAGGAATGGAAAAGATGATTCATGACACCAATAATGATGAGTAAGAATAAGACCTTGTAGAAGTAGTTTGTCTGGGGTAACTTTCAATTTTAATTAAATATTATTCTACCAGAATCATTCAAAACAACCAAATATCACACAATAATATATAATCAATTAGTTATAGTAAGAAGAATAAAAGAATTATTTTGAAAGGTAATTTTCACATCACCTGCCATTCAGATAAGCAACAAGGAAAATTAGAGAAAAAAGTTCATAATATGGCATGACACATAGTACAACCTCATCAAAATGAACTAAACCTCAAAATTAAGTACATTAAAGATAAAGTTCATGCAGAAAATGCAAATATACTAAGAGAGAAGTAGATTTTGAAAGGAGGCTTGAATGGTTGAGTCTCATAAAGACAGTAAAGGCATTACAGGCCTCCTAGCCTTTGTGATAAAGAAGAAGTGCTAATCATGTGACCTACAATTGATTGCATGGTTGTTAGCAAAATTTGCATTAGAAATTGAATTAAAAAAATCCTTGATTTACTTTTAAGGAGACAATCATCTAAATTCACTATGAGCATGGTAAGATTAAACAAGCTCTTGCTTACATATGTCTTAAGAAATCTGCTGAGAAAGCAACATGATCCAAAAACTATCCAGCCCAGATGGGACTTGTCCATTATCATAAACGGGCTTTATAAAATATAACCAGGGCAACAATTTTTAAACTGAAGAAAAACTCACAGCGACAACTGGATTCTAGCAAGGACATTATTTGCTTCAATGAAAATAAAAAAATCAAGTCGGTGAGTGATTAGTACTTAAAAGTGCATTCTCATTAAGGATTTATATCATCATATTGCACTTAAAGTATCATTAAATTCCCTAACTTAAGCATGTTTTGTAATAACAAGTCTGATAAGATAAGATAGCTTTAATTTATGGTAAATGCTCATTTTAAATGCAGGTATATCTCACAATTCAAAGGATTGTTTGATGTGATTAACTATTGAAAGTGAAAGGACAAAGAAGGGCTAAGCTTAGAAAAGAGATGCTAGTTCAATTCAAACTAGAACACCATTTAATCATTGGGTCATATCTGGAGATGTAGATCTTGGATTTCAGTTTGGTTTATATGGATAGAAAGCTAAGACATGGACCTAAAACATTCATGAAGAGTCTAAGACTCAATTTTTCTGTTTTGGAGTCCAAATCGTAGCATCAAAAGAGAAGTCCGAATCTGCCCTGCAGCCCAGACACTATTTAGTTCATATCTCAGGTTCTAGAAGTCCAAATGAGATCATTCTTCTTGGTGGAAAGCTAATACAGATACCTACAACTTGTATGAAACCACTTTGCCAAATTTGGATTGTGGAAATGTCATTTCGTCCAGAAAACAAATCCATACCTAAACCACCAAGTCCACTAAGTCATTAGTTGGCCACTAATTCAATAGTTAATTACCAAATGAATAATTTTTTTTGGCCTATAAAAAGAGGTATTTGTCATACATTTAGGCATCTTGGTGTTCATATCAAGATCATTTTCTTTCTTTCTCTCTTTGTAATGTTGAAGTTTTCTTTCATGTTATATTAATCTCTTGTCTATGCTTTTCATTTCCTTTCCTATACTTAGTTAACTTGTATCATAACTATGTTCTTAACTTGTTTATTTATGTTTCTCTTCTTCATAATGTTTAGCTAAGTTTAATTTGTCAAGGTGAAAATGTTTTACTAATGATGTTAGAATATGTATAATATAAACTCAACATGAACTTCAATGTTTATATCCAAGAAAGTTTGTTATTAATATGTATTATCTTTTTATCTTACTAATTCTTAATACCTTACTTGTTAAATAATTAATCTAGATTTGTCTTGTATAACACTTGGTACAATAAATGCTTGATCCTTCATAGTCTTCGGCCGACATTGTTGTTATGAGAGGAACTTGATTTGTTGTTAACATAAGTTAACATCAAGAATTCCTGATAATATTTAAAAGTATGGTGTTACTAACATAAGATAATTAATATGATCATGTTAAAAATTTATAATGAACTATTAAGGATAAATCATCCGATTGGAACCTTCTTTGTGTACGGTTTCCGGTTGAGTAATAAAAAGAGTTTATATTATATTTATTTCTAATACCATTAGTGGATCCTTTAACCTTGACAATTGTTTTTATCATTGTTTAATCCTCACATTAATCTCACATCTCAAAGATCTCTTTAACTCTTTGTTAAATTATATATATTATTTATAATTTATACAGTTGATATCCCTGTGGATCGAGCCCGGTCTTGCCGGGTTATTTATTACATTGATACTCCTGCACTTGGGATAAGACATCAACTCTTTGATCGTGTTAAGTTTTTGGCGCCGTTGCCGGGGAGGTAAATTATTGTATAAATTTTATTTTATTTGATTTTCTTTTCACTTTTCTCTTATCTAACTTCTGTTTCTTTTTCTTTTTTATTTATCTTATCTAACCCTTTGGAACAACAAAACAACATCAACAAGAAAAATAAGAACCTAAGTAACTATTGAGTTCAATTTCAAGATTTTAAATGGAGAAAGAGAGCGAGGGACTAAATTCATATCTCTAATTGAATAAGAACAAACCCATGTTAAGAATTGAATAAGCAATATCTTTGAATGAGCAAGAATTGAAATACACTTTTAGAAAGGATCCAAAAGAGGATCGCCTTTAAATTTGAGATACCTATGAAAGGAATGTTTTATGTAATTGGTGTAAAGGATTAAAATATGTAATGTATAATGCAATTTAGAAGCGAAGAAAGCAGGAAACCCACAAACTTAGTAGGAATGGTGAGACAACGACTTGCGATTCTGTCTGCTGGCTTGTTTAATTTAAGAAGAGGATCGTTAATGTTACCTCAATTTTCAAGAAAGGTGCTTCCTGCTATCGGTGTTTTGATTTTGTCTGCTAGGAGGGCTAAGAATCACTAATTCAAGAGCATGCAGCTAAAAAAGAGAAAAACCTAAACTCAGACATAGAGCTAAGTCCGTTGGATAGTTTTGATCACCCCGAATTCGATTTCTCATGCGAGATGGAGGTAGACGATATAAAGGTCAATCATAGGTTAACTACTTTTTTGGGGCCGAGATAGAAATACGGCAAGCCATCTCCATAAGGTGTTGTTAATCTTCTTTTCTTTGTCGACTACTTCACTTAATTTCCTCTGCAGTATTGGGCTTTGGCGGTATAGGCCCAATGGTAGAGATTAACTAGGCTACAGAGCGAGACTCCTCATACGTCCTATACACTCATCCTTTGAAGAAAGCGTAATAGCTCAGTGGTCCAGCTCCATGGCACCGAAAATGTACCAGGGCTCAAGTGATTCACTGAAGCAATGAGACCTTAAAAGCTAAGCTGCTTTTTCAAGTGTCAGTAGCTGGATGTTCTGTTAATCGGGGAAGGTTAACGGAATCAGCCAATGCCAAGATATTTTTCATTTAACGCGGATTCGATTTTACACCTTTTGTGATTTCGATAGGCATCGCACCCTCACCTCAGGATCAGAGGGCTTGTTTGAGCGCTGCGCTAGGGGCACTACAGAACGGAGAGTGTATGAGCGCCCCTTTGCTTTGTTTGAGCTTTTTTTTCTTTGTTCGCCATATAGGCTACACATAAGTCACGGAACTCTTTTTTAAGGAGTAAAAAAAGTAGCGATAGCGGCATTCTGACCTAAAGGTAAAGGGCGGACCTTACTTCAGTAAATTAGTTTTTAGGGGATAGGCAGGGCGAGACTTGCTCTTAAAAAAAAAAGTAGGCCCGATTTCGCGCCCCTCAGTCCAAGACGGATGTTAACGCCGTGACGAGGGTGCGATGGGTTGCCAAAGGTCTATGACCGATATAGGTGAGTTTATGCCACTTTGAATCCACTTAATGGGATCTTTGCTTCTGTCATTATCTCATTAGATGGGCCCTTTTCCATTAATATGAAATAGGTGTTGGCAAGAATGTCCGAGCATATCTTTTAAAGATCAGGATGCTAACCATCTAGGTGGTAGCCTAGTGGTAAGAGTTTGGGACCAAGAGGTTTGCTCCCTCTGTGGTCTCAGGTTCAAGCCCTGTGGTTGCTCATATGATGGCCACTGGAGGCTTACATGGTCGTTAACTTCAGGGCCAGTGGGATTAGTCGAGGTGCGCGCAAGCTGGCCCGGACACCCACGTTAAACTAAAAAAAAAAAAGATCAGGATGCTTCGGTCAATTTTTAAATTAAAAATAAAAATAAAATTTATCAATATTTTATTATAGATTGTGCATAATATAATAATGATAAGTTATATATAGTGACAAAAAAAAAAAACACATGCTGAGATCTAAAATTGTATTTTGAACACTATATAATTATTCTCATGCCCTTGAAAAAAAAAACATAGTTAATGTTTAAGGGATATTTTTTAGATTTTCACTTTTTTATACAGTATAATTACCATATAACCCTAGGGGTTAATTTTTTTGTCTAAGGTCAAGGGATATTTTAGGTTTTTAACCTTAGTTTCTTGAAATCATCCTGATATCAAGGGTATTATGATTTTTCTATGATTAAACTAGAGAGAGATCGATTTTGGGCTTGGAAGCAAACCCAACACCCTAATTAGACCTAAAAGGGAAACATTTTGTTTAAGGATTTGAAATTTTTAAGGAGATAGGAAAGCACGATAACTTCTTTCTTTTTTCTTCTTCTTATGAGTGTGTGTGTATATATATGGACTTTAGCCTTTTGGATCCATGTTGCTGTTAAATACTATTTTTTTTTGGATATTTTCTCTTTTTTATTATTATTATCATTGTGATTCTTTTCAATCCAATTACGGTTGGATCTAATTTATTATAACTTAGTATTTCTAATTTATATAAATTAATTAATTAATTCTTATAATGTAAGATAATATTTTTTTATTGGTGTTTATTATGTTTAATTAAGTAATATTTTTTTAAAAAAAACTAATTTTCTTTTCAAGAAATCTCTTCAAAAAAAAAAACAAAAAACAAAGAGAGAGTTGACCTGGTCAATAACTTGTATTTGTTAATGTCACTTAAAACTTTGACCTATGCTTTCTCGTTATATCTTCGTGGAGAAACTTATGAGTTCATCTAGCAGAAAGAACTCAATCTTGATATGTTCCAACGTAACTTAATAACATATTTGTGAATATTTTGACTTAAAATCATGATTTATAATTTTGCTAAAAATAAGTCAAATTTTTTTTAAAAAAATAATTTAATGTACAAAAATTATTATAAGATAATTGTTTTTTTAAAAAATTATTTTTACTAAGTATGAAGAATGAAAAGAACCTCTGATTATTACGATATTTTAATATAATGACACTATAATTACACTTTTTTTAGAAAACAAAGTTATTGTTATTATCTCTACCACTATAATTACGCTACTCTATTGTATTATCTATTAATACTCATCATTTGTTTTCATATTGGAGTTGCTTTAGGATAATTTAAAAGTGAGCTAATAAAAAAAATTTCATTATCAGTATACTATATAAATGCAAGAAACAATACAATCTGGTATTACTAATTATTGTTTTGATGAGTATATTAGTTTTCTAATTAATATTTTTTAAAAAATTACTTAAGAAAAAAATTAATAAATTAAGAAATCCTTAATTAATGCATAATGTTTTTTTTAAAAACAACTCAACTAAAAATATATATTAGAGAATTACATATTATATAAGGGACATAATAGATACAATTAAAAACATATGGACATATCTCCAATGATCACGAGTTCAAGTCCTCTCAAGACCACTAGAGATTTATATGGTCGTTAACTTCAGGGCTTGAGGGATTAGTTGAGGTGCGTGCAACCTGGCCTAGACACCTACGTTAATAAAAAAAAACTATTTTTGAAAATCATAATAGTATTTTAATAAATGTAATTATTATCACTATTACTTTGTGCATTGGAATGTTTGTTAAGACTTAAATTATATAATTTCATGTCTCACAATATGAATTTCAATCCTCTCGTATTCTTAAAATATAATCAGTCATATTTCAAGTGTGCCATTTTTTTAATTCATTGATGAATTAAATGAGATAAATAAAATATTTAAAAGTTAAATTATTATTATTATTATTATTATTATCATAAACTAGATCATGATCATTCAATTTAAACTTAATGATTCCAATTAAATAAATAAAAAAACTAATTGGGGTAGTGAATTCACTACGCACTTAGACTTAATGCATTGTGTACAAGAATAGTGTAATTACTTTATTAACCTTAAAATAATTTCATTAGGACCAATCAATCATTATTATATTGATTGAGATTAAAGAATTACTTTTTACTCTTTTTTATACAATGTAATGACTAGAATATCCTTGAAATCAAAATAAATCTAACTTAGATTTAGGGGCAAATTCATCTTTTTGCTTAAAAATGCAAGATGAATTTAATTAGTTACCATTGGAATTAGAGTTTTTTAAACTGGATCTAAGGGCTTATTTATCTTTTCATTGTGGTTTTTTTGTGATTATCAAGTCAAGTCAAGTGCAATTTTGTATTTTCAAAAGACTAAATAATATTTTAAAAGAAAAGTTGTTGGTGATGCACGCGCCGACATGTGATGCCACTTTGCACACTTTAAGTGATGTGTGCTGATTTGACCATCTTATTCGATAGTTTCACCTATATTTAACTAGTGTTTTTCCTATGTTTTATATATAAAATATCTTGATATTATTTGTTTTATGTTTTGAAGGTACTTTTGGATGAAAGATGCAAAAAGGAGTAAATTGAAGGTAATTGGCAGATTTGACCTTCAGTTGATGTTTTGTACAGAGCGTGAGCTCTAGAGGTTGAAATAAAGTGATTCCAGTGGCATTAAAAAGCTAACATCCATACCTTTCTGGACATCTAAGGCAAGAAAATAAAATAATGAAGAGCATGGAAATCACAGCCTTCAAAGTCAAATCTCGCAATCTGTCAATATTGACCTTTGGCCATTCCAACTTGAGTAGGTGTAGCTACAAAAGTTCAATTGATGCAAACTTAATTGTTTTGGATTCCTGATGCAAATAGCTATCCACGCTCCAAATTTCAGCCAAAAATAATATCATATGAGGGAGATATGAATTTTCAAAGATGAAAACTGAATTCTGCTAACAAATAGGTTTCGTGAATAAACGATTCCAAATTGCGTTCCGAAGCATCTAAACCGACATCCAATTTTTTATTTCAGCAATTTAGCTCCTCTAAGTCAAAGCTTGAACATTTCATGTGAGGTAATTTCTTCTATTTTAGGAAAATAGTTAGTGAAGTACTTAAAAGTAAACTGTCTACTTAAGGGAGGACTATTTTGTAAAATAGAGACTAGGGTTTCCTAGGATATAAAAAGAAAGAGAGAAGGGAGAAGAGGAGATGGCCAGAAGAGAGAAAAACACCCCCTTCCTCTAACAAATCCGAATTCATGTTTTCTTTCTTCTTTTTGATTAATTGTTTAATAGACATACAAGACTAAACTCTTTTCTTGGTTGCAAGGACACAGAAACCTTTAGATTTCAAGAACTGTGAGATCTATTTTACCTTTTCTTTTCAGTGTCTATGATGAATGAATATGTTTGTTTCTCCTATGCTTATTTCCTATGATTGTTTATTTTAATTGCTAGAGCGGGGTCTAAGTTATTATTGTGAATAATCTATTGCTAAGTTTGCTATCAAAACTGGAGTTGTCGTATAAATACTTGTGAAGCAACTGAGATTAATAATTGTGGCGGATCCAAATTAGTAATCTTAGGGAGAACATTCGATTTTATTTAATTTTCGCTTGATAGATTTTTGTTTTCTTTTGCTTTAGCCTAGATAACTTTCAACCCCCGCCCCCCCCAAATTGCATATCATATAGCATAAAACTCTGACTTGAACCTTCCTCGTGGGATCGACCCCTTGCTTGCTCTATACTATCTTGTGTGTTGTGTTTTAAGCTAGTGTAATTAATTTGTGCAACTGCAACATCGCAACAAATTTTGGTGCTGTTGTCGGGGAAGTAATTTTAGTTGATTCTTGTGCTATTATTTTTATTTGTTGTGATTGTTATTTATTTTTTAGAGAAAAAAAAAAGAGAAACAGAATTTTTGCTTGCTGCGGTATTGTTCATTTACGGCAGCGATACTATTCAAAACAATTTTTTTAGTGGAATTAGGACCTAGCCTTTTGTTTCCTAAAGAAAAACAACATTTTGAACAGGACTAGTGGCTTTTAGCCACTAGCTCCACCCTATCGAGGCCAAATTCTGCTGTTTTCTAGGCTTTTTAGGTAGTTTTAGTTTTCTAGCATAGGATTTTTGTTCAAATTACATTGTTTCAATCTCTTGTGTGGCCGCTTTCTTTTGAGTTTTCTTTACGATTTATGCTTGTAACCTGTTCTACTAACCAAAGACAAGTGCAGGTAAATCTTGAAATTCAAAACACTTTACGCAGGTTACAAAAAGAAGCTCGTGTCAACACCATGGTTGTTGCACAACAGGAAACACTCAAGGAGCTTGCTGCTCCTAAAGTGGAAAATCAACCATTGTGCATAAACATCGACAATAATGTCAACTTCGAGCACAAATCTGGTTTTATACATTTGCCACCAATATTCAATGGTCTTGTAGGAGAAGATCCTCATACTCATCTCAAGGAGTTCTATATAGTTTACATTGGCATGAAACCGAATGGAGTTGACGAAGAACAGGTTAAGTTGAAAGCTTTCCCTTTCTCTTTAAAAGAGGCAGCAAAGGCATGACTTTTCTCTATTCTCCCAGGTTCTATTGGAACTTGGAATGGCATGAAGAAGATATTCCTTGAAAAATATATCCCAGCATCTCGAGTTGCCAACATAAGAAAAGAAATATGTGGGATTCGGCAATCTCATTGAGAGACACTCTCCAAATATTGAGAAAGATTTGAGCAACTCTGCATTCAATGTCCTCATCATCAAATACCCGATTAGCTACTCATTCAATATTTCTATGAAGGATTGATGCTTACTGACTGTAGTATCATTGATGCTGCAAGTGGAGGGGCATAGGTAGATAAGACACCCGAGGCTGCACGCCAATTGATCTCAAACATGGTAGCCAACTCGAAACAACATGGCACCCGAGACTTCTCAAACAAACGAGTAAATGAGGTAAGTATTTCTAACGTTGAAAATAAAGTCAATGGTCTTACTTTTCTTATGCATTCTTTGGCTTGTGGAAATGTACAGCAGGTGAAAGTTTGTAGCATATGTTCCTTACAAGGACATACCTCAGATATGTGCTCAACAATGCAATAAGATTATATTGAATAGGCTCGTGCAATTGATGGAGCATTTAACGGACAACCCCAATGTAAATATGATCCCTTTTCCAACATGTACAAACCTAGATGGAGAGATCATCCCAACTTACACTATGGGAACCCGCCTCAACAAGGCAGTCAAGGTCGACAGTTCCATCCCCATGGATTTCAATCCCAACAGAATTATCAAGCAAGACAACCCCAACAGAATTATCAAGCAAGACAACCCCCTCCATTCACAAACTCCAATGTTATGGGGTCGTCATCCAATGATGATCTTCGTGAGATGATGAAAACTTTGGCTTCTAACACAGTGACCTTACAACAAAATATCATGTCTTTTCAACAGGAAATAAGGTCAAGTATTCACAAATTAGAGAAGCAAATGGGGCAAATAGCTTCAAGTGTAGGGAAATTGAAAGCACAAATAATGGAAAATTGTCCTCCCAAACATTGAATCCAAAGGAGAATGTTAGTGTGATCATGTTGCGAAGTGGGAAAGAACTTGAAAGGAAAAGGTCGAAACAAATTAAGATGGAGGAAGAAGAAGAGATAGAAACCGAATTGAGTACAAAGAAGAAACATCCTCCTCCTCCACAAATTGAAACAATGACCAACACTGCAAAGGTAAGCCCTCATTGAATTCCAGTTTTAAAACAATTCCTCCCTTTCCTACGAGTTCTTCTAGGTCTAAGAAAGAGGATAAAGAAAAATAGATTTTAGAGGTTTTGAAGAAAGTGGAACTCAACATTCCTTTGATTGATGTTATCAAGCAAATTCCCAAGCATGTCAGATTCTTGAAGGAGTTGTGTACTACCAAGAGAGCCTTCAAGCTAAAAGGCCATGAAATGGTAAGTACGGGTGAAGTTGTATTTGTTGTTATTCAAAAGAATATGCCTTTGAAGCAAAAAGACTCAGGTGCATTTACTATCCCATGTGTTATTGGTAATGCTAGTTTTAAAAGGGCCTTATACGATTTAG
>Ga0307518_10003381_pt1 | contig 11493 bp, 5 predicted proteins | sample 25_EM_MG_FD_203889 | JGI IMG/M metagenome (GOLD analysis project Ga0307518, IMG submission 203889) | Populus trichocarpa ectomycorrhiza microbial communities from riparian zone in the Pacific Northwest, United States - 25_EM | ecosystem: Host-associated > Plants > Roots > Unclassified | place... | reverse complement strand
TTCCACAGAGGCTTGCTCTGGGATATTTGTCAACCATCCTTGCCAATCAAATTAGTGATTCTCAGGTGAATTTGGGCTTAGAAAAACGATAAAAATCACAGGATTGATGCCAAAAAAAAATTCTTGTGAAGAAACTGGCTCAAGAACAAAAATGGCTTGTCAACAGAAATAATATGATGTATGCTTCATTTGCTAAAAAAATGGAGTCCAGAGACCCAATATGTACAAACTACAATCCCATACAAAGCATTGCTGCTTGTATAATTTCCAAAAAGAGGAACCCAGAAACACTGACGGCAATGCGATTCACCTTTTGATTGATGGGTTCAGGTAAGGCAAAATCTAAAACTATATCCTGTGTAATGGTAATTTCTCCTTATTGGATACAACAGTGCAATCTGCTATTTGTAAAAATAAAATGGCAATCACAGCTGCCTGATTGAGCTAAATAATGAATCAATCTGACCAAATATAGTGAGTATGAAGCGAGCAAGAGATGTACGAAACCAGTTGGAGGGCCTTTCGGAGATGGTTGAAATTGAGCTATCGTCCAACCCCAATGGTTTAGATGCGATAAAGAAGTCCATAGCATCTGGTTTTTCCCCATTCAGCTAGGCTACAGAAGAATGGATCCTACAGAACTGTGAAACATCCCACAGACGGTTCACTTTCACCCCAGCTCAAGGTTGTTGTGGGTGCTTCCAACATGGGTTATATACCACGAGTTGGTTCTTACTTCCAAGGAGTACATGAGGCAAGTAAAGGAACTAAAGCCAGACTGGCTGGTAGAAATAGCTCCCCATTATTACCAGATGAAGGATGTTGAAGATCCTGGGTCGAGGAAAATGCCAAGAGGGCTAGGACTAGCATGATAGCAGCTGGGTTCATGTGTTTATTTCTTGCCTCAAGAAGGTATTTTATATTGTTACAATATACACAGAGATGACAAAATCTTGATAAATTGTTCATATGCAGAAACAACTCAGTTATGCTCTCACCAGGCCCGTAGATTCCCTATTTTGAAGAAATTGTATCAGTTATATGCATGAAATTCTGTATCTAGATAGGCTATTGAAAAAATAGCTGCCTCCCTGCCTCTCTATACTTGAATGACATCTGAAATTCTGAATATCTTGAAATCATGCCATTGCAGTCTTACGCCTAGACAAGGAAGACAATATTGAGGAAGTGCTATTCTCCTCGCTCATGGATGGAACTGTTGCTGCTGCTGCTGCTGTTCCATCTTCCATAGATAGAAGCACAAGAGCTAGCATGGACCCTCTTGCCTCGAGAGCATGGGAAGTGGTAATAGTTGGTTGATAATATTTAAATAAAGTATGTATACAGTGCTGGTATTACATATTTCCTGCATACAGATCTCAATCTCTTTTTTTTCTAAATGAATTTTGCATAAAATCAGAAGATGAGGCAGGTAGGTCTCTTTAGATGCTACACTGCTAACACCATTGCAGTGCAAAAGCATTACGGGAGCAGTTCATAGCAGAGCATTTTGGCTATCATTTGCCTTCAATGTTTTCTTCAGGAGGCTCAGGAGTTGATAAAAGGGAGGTCATCTTTTCACTGGAGAATTGCGGAAAATACAGGGACGGCAACAGGGGTCGCTGTGGGGCCGGCGGGTGCTGTAGGAGGGACAGTTGGTATAGTTTTGGCAGCGGCTGCCACAGGAATGAGGCGATTCGTGGGTGGTAACAGCCATGGATTCATAGTTGTATTTCAATGGATACGTCAGGGTATGGTGTCCAATTTCATGGATGCTTGGTGATCCGTCATGCTTTCTTTTGCTGTCTTCGTTCTTGATGCTAGGCTGTGGATGGTTGACGTATTCATGCAGCAGGAAACTGCTTGCATATTCAAGGGTACAATATAAATCTAATAATTTTTTCTAGACTATAGTTTTAACATTCAAATTTAGCCAAATTAAATAGTGCATTGATCAAACTGGTGGGCTTATGGAAATCCTAGGCCACGACAATCCTGTGTCTGGTAGGAAACTGCGAGTTTGAAGTGAAAGTTCCTCATGGCTCCTCAGCTGTCCCGCTGGCCACCTACAACAGAAAATTCTACAGGGATGGCATCACTGATTTAGTTTTTTAACGAAGAAGAGCATCCCTAAACGTGTTAATTAAAATTAAATTCTACAACAATTTCTTAACGAAAAGATTCTTCTTTTTTACCTCAACACTTCATAAATATATTAAAATTAAATTTGTGTTTCTGGGTTTTTGCCCCCCGTGGGTTAACCAAGAACCAAAAATTCTTGAAAGTTCATAATAAATTTTCGTCAAAAATGAATGCGGCAACATTTAAAACATGACAGGACGTTTTCCATTGGTTTCTGTCCGCCACTAACAAGTACTTTTACAAAAATAAAAACTGCAGCTGTATAAATTTATTTTTTAAAGAAAAATGCATTTCTTAACGAGAGGAAATACTTCTTTTATGATTAGAAAAGGAAAAAACGTCCTTTCAAAGAAAAATAATAATAATTATATTTTGGTTTAACGTCAATTTAATTATCTAATACATTTAAAAGATTTGGGCAGCTTAACAGTAAAGCTTGTGACTTTTTTTATTATTTTCGATTTCTTTTCCTTTTAATTTCATCTTTTTATAGCCTAATTACATGGAGTTAGTATTGCAATTATAATAAATTTATCAAATTAAAAGAAATAAAACTGAATTGTAAAACACAAAAAAATTATCAAAATCACAATATTTTTTTATTTTTTTATTTTTCAGTTAATGACAGAAGAGAAAAAGCTGCAAAAAAAAATGAAAAAAATAATTGGTTGCCACGATTTTAACAATTAAAATAGTTAAACTTGATGTCAAAAGATTTCATTCGATAAGAATAAAATTAATGGTGATGAGTTTTCTCTTTAAACATTCATGAAAAAAAGATCGAGTTCTATTTTGATTTTTTTTATTCAGTAGATTTTGATTTTTAAGATGATTTTGGAGTATTTTAAGGTTAATTAATAGTTTAAAGTGGTTTTTATAGAATTTATTAGGTGTTTTCTAGATAAAAATAAATTTTTAACCTAAAAAACTCAGCCATAATTTTATGACCTCATAACGGTGGTCAAATTCGGATTCTCCATCTACATGCTTTTTTTTTCTTTTTTTTTTTTCAATGGTTCTCTCTTCTAGCTTATATACTTGATTTTAAAATAAAATATAAAATTATAAACATATTTTCGATATAAATAAAGGGGCAAGTATAGAAATGATAGGATCCTCTAACAAACATAAGGTATATTTAATTTTATATAAATATAAATATAGAATAATGAATAGAATTTAAATATATGTATATATGTATATAAGTAAAAATGAGATTTAAAAAAATCTCTTACTTAAATTTATATAAAAACCATTACAGGAGATATAAATTTTGTGATTTTTAACGTGGCTACCAGGATATATACGTGCATATATCCTAGACGGGTGGGCTTGAGCTAAGCCTATGTGTTTGGTTTTTTTTAAGCCTTAGAGTTTTGAGGTATTTAGTCATGCATGTCTCGTTTAGTTTTTTTATTTTAAATATTTTAATATTAAGTTTTTTATAAGAAAAAAATTATTTTTTTATTTTATCATTTAATATTAAATTAATTTTAATTTTATCTTTATTTTTTATCATATAATTAAAAATTAAAAAATATTATTAAAATATTTGAAGTTCTAGATCACAAATTTGCTTAGTTAAATTCTAGTTGATCTAAATCGTAGTTGATCTAAATCAATAAAATATATTTTTATTTTAATATAAAAAAATATTATCTTCAATATTTTTTTAAAAGCCAAACTATTTTTAATTGTATTATATGTTGTCTTTAACTTGGGATCCTGATTTTGGTTTTTTATGTTCATTAATTTTTTTATCATTTAATTTTGTTCTTATTTTATTTTTAACTTATTAAATAGATGATATCACACCAATACAATTCTAATTTAAAATTTAAACTAAACAAAGAGTACGAGTTATTTTTTTTTTGAATTTAACCCCTTAAAGTAACTTTAAAAACAAAATTAAAAAGCCCCCTGCTATTTAAATATTTTTTAAATTGAAAAGAAAATTTCGCTCCGAACTAGAGCATATTGCGGCCATGTACTGTCAGCTAAATGACAATTCAATATGCTAAATGCTAATTGCATGGAAAAGTTTTTTTTTTTATTGAGATTGTTGGGGCACATTTTTTTGAATAAATTACTATTACTTTTTTTAATATTAAAATTCTCATAAGTTAACTCAAACACTTATATTAATAATAATAATAAAATTTATTTCTTGTTAAAAAAAAGAAGAATATTTGTTTGTGCTTGTTCATTTTCATGAGTTTCTATCACTTCTTTTCTTCCTTTAACAATTATATTTTATTCACAGATAAATCAATCTATTTATATGTAAAGCCGAAGTTTGAAGATTGAGGTTTTCAGCATTCTTATCTTTGTGTTCACGTTATGCTTTTTCAAAAAATTATTTATTATTTATTTTAAATTATTTTTTTATGTTATTAAATCATTTTAATTTATTAATATCAAAAAATAATTTTTTTTTATATTAGCATTTTAAAATTATTAAAAAATAATAAAAAATATTAATTTAATATATTTTCAAATAAATATATATTTTTAAAAAGTATATAGAAAGAGAAGCTAAGGAATAATATATAATTCGCCCTAAAAAAATCACCCAACCGTAAGAAATAAAAAATCAATTATTTGGCAAAACTTGAATTATTTGGATGATCATTACATCATAATTGAGATCCACAAAAAGAAAATAAAAAAAGACAGTAAAAATAACGCAAAACGAGGGCTGTTTTGCTTTCAATCAATCCTTCCTTGGACTAGGAGAAGAATGCTTTCAGCAACTAGTAAAAAAAAGACAGAAACAAAGAAGAAGCTGTTGCTTTTTCTCTACTCAATTTCTTGCTTCTTCCACTATCTCTCTCTAAAACCCTTAAATCTCTTCTTCACACCCCCCCTCTCTAAAACCCTTTAAAGTTTGTCCTTTAAGTAGAAGATCGGTGAGTAAATAAGAGCAAGAATGGAGCGAGATCAAGATAGCTGTGGCACACAGCTGATTGATGGAAACGGAGTGTTTAATGTGGAAGGACTTGATAACTTCTCGAAGATCACGAAACTGTCACAGTGTGGTCTTTCTTATGCTATTGTCGCAATCATGGGCCCTCAAAGCAGCGGTAAATATTTTTTTTTAGTGGGATCTGAAGTCCATTTGATTGGTTAGTTGATTTTTGTGGTTGTTTAGATTAATTGTGAAATGGGTTTTTGTTTTTTTGTTGGTTTATTAGTTATAACTGTGAATAAGCTCTTTTGATTTGTTAGTTTGTTGTAGTGGTTGTTTTAGCTTAAATGTGAAATGGGCATTTTTTGTGTTTAATTTGTTTGGTTAGATTTTGGTGTTTGATTGTATTTTCTTGGAACTTGATTTGTTCTTTATGTTTAAATAATGATTAGTTTTAATGGGGTTTTATATGAGCAGATCCAAAATATTTTGCTCTTCTTGTTGTTTTTTTAGTTTTTTGGAAGTTGAAAGTTGAGAGTTTTTGAGTTTGATCGAATATTCTTAATGTTTGGTTATGCAAAGTTTAGTGAAAATGAACTCTCTGGAACTTAAATCTGTTGTTTAATTGATTAATTATTTGTTCAATTGGGTTTTTTTTTAGTAGATCCAAATTGTTTTGCTCATTTTTGTTGCATCCTTTTTATTTTTGCAAACCTGAAGTTTGAAACTTTCTGTATATTAATGTAATAAAGGGCTGTTGTAAACTGGATTTTGTTTTTCTATATGAAATCTATTATGCAGGAATTGCACTAAAGATCTCTCTTGACTTTTGTTTAGTCACATCAATGACACTAGTTACAGTTAGAACTGTATGTTATGCATATGCATTTTGCATGTGTAGATCAAATAATGGTTTAATTTGTGTTCTCTGTGAACAGGGAAAAGCACGCTTTTGAATCATCTATTTCATACAAACTTCAGGGAGATGGATGCAATCAGAGGAAGGTTAGATAGTTTTAGTTTTGTGAGTTTATCATTTTCGAAGGGAGAATTATGCCTTTTTGTATATCTATTTTGCTTTTTTGATCTTCACATGAAGAAACACTATATAATTATGTTTCAGGAGTCAAACAACCAAGGGAATTTGGATGGCAAAGTGTGTTGGTATTGAGCCTTTCACAATTGCCATGGATTTGGAGGGAACTGATGGAAGAGAAAGGGGCGAGGTAGTGAGCTTTTGTGTTGATATATATTGTTTTAGCTTCGCACTGCTAATTGAGTGGCTTGTATAGTCTTTGGTTGTTGCCTTTTCTGTTTTATTTGATTATCCCCTATGTTCGTTGGATTTGACAATTGATTAGTGGCTTCATGCAGTCAATGTGAGTCTTAATTTACAATAGCATGTCAAGTATATAGAGAATTTTGGTGGCAGCTTATTATTTTCAACATTTGTGAGACAGGAAGCCGAGTAGCATTAGTTTGTAAATTTTGAGAAATTTTGAGGATGAAGAATACTGTATGCTTCTATAAGCTGTGGTGTCTAATGCTTGTAGTAAGCTGAACGAACCAGCTACAAATTTCAGCTTGTGAATCTATTGAACACATGCTGTAGGGAATTTTTGACACTCCTGATCCTCTGAATATTTGCTGTTTTCAGGATGACACTGCATTTGAGAAACAAAGTGCCCTCTTTGCTTTGGCAGTTGCGGACATTGTACTGATAAACATGTGAGTTATTTTATTTTATGCTAAGCATTATAGTGTTGGATGCCTTTTCTGCCTGATAAATTTAGTGGATGCCTGGACCCCTGGCTGTATTTGTTGGTGGCTTTAGACTGTCAGGCTAGTTAGACTGCTATATTGTTATCAATATATTGCCCAGTGCCTGGTCAGGAGTGACATGGTTGAAACGGCTCTGCCTGGTTATGGTCATCACATTCTTTTTTTAAAAAAAATCCAGAATTGTTGTGAAGTTTTTTTTTATATGAATGCATGTGTATAGTGCACAGCCAGGATTAAATTTTACTTTACTTTGTTCCGACTTCGTTTCAATTTTCGATCTTGTTCTTTTTTATGTGCCTTTACCCTGTAGTGGTTAAAAAAGTGTGTGAAACACCATGGCTAACAGTGCAGTGAACTGTTTGATATTGGTAGTTTACTACTTTAACATGTGTTTTAGTGATTTGGGCATCTCTTTGCAAGCTGAACATACTATTCTTTTGATGTTCCTATTCTTTGCTATAAGTGCTGGGTGGGAGGGGTTAAATGTCACAGACCAAACAGATGAAGCTGGAGGTGAAAGGGATATGGCCTTAACAAAAGTGAAAAGTGCATACTGCATTTAACCACCTTTAGCTAGTGTTGAAGATTAACGCGTTTTGCTGATTAGATTACACACAAAAATAGTCCAGTTTGTGCCGGGCATCGGTTAGGTCTAAAATCTGGGAAAACTACTTTGCTTGGCTCCGCAGTCTGTAGGTGTTCTGAGATAATCTGCTCAGCTGTTACCTGGCTTGTTGCTGATTTGTATATTACAATTCAATAATATGGTGGGATTCTGGTCTATTAAACATCTTTCTGATTCTCATTTGATGCTTGAGTGATGAGGAAAATTTGTCCAATTTAAATACAAGATAACCTTGGACAATTGTAATGAGTTCAATTTATCATTAGGGATAAGTGATTATGTCCTGCAAAAAAAGGAAAAATAGATGTTGATTCAGAAATATTCTTTGTAGGATTAAAATATTTTCATATTTTAACAGTGGATGAATTAGACACTGCAAATTAGAGATGCAGCTAAAGATTGACAAGGCATGAACATACAGTTTTCTGTTTATTGGGATCTGCTCCTAATTAAGTAGATGCTGAAATATTACTTGTAGGTGGTGCCATGACATTGGCCGGGAGCAGGCTGCCAATAAACCCCTTTTAAAAACAGTTTTTCAGGTACTCTTTGCCATTTCCTGTGATTAAGATGCTATTGTGCGTTCCTTACATGCAATAATCTATTTTCTGTCCTGTACCTAGGCCATGATGCGTTTATTCAGCCCCCGCAAAACAACACTGCTCTTTGTTATACGTGATAAAACAAGGGTATGGATTTATGCCCATATGATTCGTTTAAGATGATTTGCCTTTTCTCCTTGAATATAGCTGTTTTTGTCCAATGCTGAATCTGTAACCTCTTTGTGACTGTCCATGTAGACTCCTCTTGAATATTTGGAGCCTATTTTAAGAGAAGATATTCAAAAGGTACTTTTGTGCATCTCTTATTTTCTGGCTATGCCTTTTCATCTTCTGTTTGATTATTTCGTTTCTTTTAGCATCTTCAATGGTCATAATTTATGCAGATATGGGCTACAGTCACGAAACCTGAGGCTCATAAAAGTACTCCTCTCAGCGAATTTTTTAATGTATGAAGATAATTCTCTCATTTTTCATCTTTCTCGTGTTTTGACAATTGTGCTTCATTTCTTGTACCAATTTCAATTGGCATAAGCTCTAATTTTTTGCTTCTGTTCATTTGCACAAAGGTGGAGGTCACTGCTTTGTCTAGCTATGAAGAAAAGGAGGAGCAGTTTGAAAGGGAGGTAACCTGCTACCATTATAGCAAAAATAACAGTTTATTAGCCACAGAACTTATGTTTGTCATATATGTTGGTTTTTCAACTTTGGATTCTGCTGTAGTATTTTTCTTTTCTCTTATTAAAGTCTTGGTCAATGATATGTAGCTTGTGTATGTTTACCAAAATGATTGGAGTCCAAAGTTAAAGGCAACGTGACATTATTGTCAAATCTTGTTAGCCATGATTGCAATTTACAGATCATCATTTGACTGATTGATTCTGAACAAATAATTTAAAATAACCAGAGGAAACCACTTCTTGATTACATAGCATTTGAGTGTACATTTGGTAGACTAATTTGATGTTTTATACAGGTTGCTGAACTTAGACAGCGGTTTTTCCATTCCATTTCTCCAGGAGGTCTTGCTGGTGATAGGCAGGGAGTTGTCCCTGCTTCAGGCTTTTCTTTCAGTGCACAGCAGATATGGAAAATTATAAAAGAGAACAAGGATCTGGATCTTCCTGCTCACAAGGTTTATTATTTACCTTTTCTTGTGTGAACTTAAATTGTTAAATTTTTCTTCATATGTGAAATATGTTGCAAATCTTGCTTATCAGGTGATGGTTGCAACTGTTCGGTGCGAAGAGATTGCCAACGAGAAGCTTCGCTACTTGTCCTCTGATCAGGTTACTTAAAAGTTACTCTGATAAATGTTAGAATTGTGAAATTTATCATCAAGAAGTGCTAATATGATTTCTTGCAGGGTTGGTTGGCATTGGAAGAAGCTGTTCAAGCTGGTCCAGTGTCAGGGTTTGGGAAAAAACTCAGCTCTATTTTGGAATTCTATCTTTCAGAGTAAGTTTATATCTTGCTATTCTAAATAGTGGTGTGCTACATTTCTTTCTGTTTATTCAATGTTTGGAGACTCAAAAATCTCTAATTCATCTTATCAGTATTAGTGTTTTATTTCAAATTTCCTCAATTTCATTAGTTTTATCTCACAGAAGAATATTTTTTTGTGCTTGTTGATTTGCATCATCTGATGTTATGACTCTTCTTTTACACTAGATATGAAAATGAGGCGATCTATTTTGATGAAGGTGTAAGAAATGCAAAACAGCAACAGTTGGAATCAAGAGCATTAGATGTAAGTCCTTAATGAGTGCTTTTTTTTTTTTTGCTTAGTTCTATAATTTTTGTTGCCTGCAGTAGGATGATCTAAAATATCTTCCATGATGGAAGTTTTTAGGATTATATAGGGTCTAATCATATGTCTTACCTTTTGGATTCTTATGTCTTGGTAGTTGGTGGGTGCTTTTATCTATAAAAAATTGCTTCTTATATTGTGGGTTTTCTTTTCCTGTAGGTGGTCCACCATGCTTATGTTACCATGTTGGGGCATTTACGCTCTAAAGCTCTTGAAAGTTTTAAAACGAGGCTGGAACAATCATTGCACAAAGGAGAAGGATTTGCTGCTTCTGTTCGTGCCTGTGCTCAATCTTGCATGGTTGAGTTTGATAAAGGGTGTGAAGGTATGTGTGGTTTATGGATTTGTGCACAAATATTGGTAGTTGCTCATTAACTATGTTAAGTGTTGGAAGTCCGTGCCTACTATTTTTTCTCCACTAAAACAGAATTTCTGCCATTGCTTTTCCTAGTATTATTTGCAGCGGTGCAAGTTACAGAGTGTGCTTTAGGATTGTTATGAGAAACACTTACTTCAATAGATCATTGTTAGGAGGCTGAATTCAGCAACTATTATTCATATAAGCAGGATTGTTGCGCGCATAGTTTCCCAGATTTAAACCCTTACCTTTTGAATCCAAGTTTCTTAGCTGTTGGACTGCTTAGCTTGTCACGACCCAAATCCTGGGTCCATGACCGGCAACGTAGGAAGGGTGCCGTAAGGACACCCCACCTACGCTAAGCTTCAGAACGTACATATCATAAACAAAACTGTATAAAATTCACGAAGCATTTCATAAATTTTCAAAATATTATATTATTCAAAATTCATAAAATCAAATGATAATTCTAAATTTCTCATCAGTAATTAAAACAAAAACAATAATTCATAATACTCATTATATTGTCAAAATCCAAACTTAATTAAAACAGGGTAATAATGAAGCGTTTAAGATATCGAATCAAAACTAAAAGGAAAGTCTCGCGAAACAAGCAAGGCATAGTGACTAAAACTGAAAAAGCAGGAACACTCATCAAAGTTCATCTACTAACAGAAACTAAGAACCTGAAATAATATAAAAAATAAGGGTGAGTTCAACCAACTCAGTGAGGGAATAACATTTAATATACATTTCAGATATTAATAATTTGCAATTCGATTTATCTTGATATAGATATACATACTAAGTATATTATCATAAAGTAGTGGAATATATGTTAGAGATTAGATGACACGTGAAGGTGACCACTGTGGGAGGATCAGTCTCTACATGCTGGTATTTTTCTCACCAGTTAGGCATACAGAATACTATGTGCACATAGGCTAACTACTCTTCGTTAGCATGGAGTTACTGACAAGTCCTATATTAAGGCATAATAGATATTCACATAATTATCAAAGCAACGTATATCATATCAAATAGAATTTAGTTCAATAGAATGCGAATGCAAATTCAAGAACAGGTAAGTACTCGGAAAATAAAGCAACATATATAAATATTCAAGAAATTAACTAATCGTACTCATCATATAATCAACCTACATATTTATTTATATTACATGCATATTAAAGATTATTACATTCACCTAGAAAATATAGAACTAAAAGGAATATCGGATGAAAGACTCGAAAATCCTATTGAGGATTGTTATAAGAACCTATAACAAATATATGAAATATGCTAAAA
>Ga0307518_10003379_pt1 | contig 11501 bp, 16 predicted proteins | sample 25_EM_MG_FD_203889 | JGI IMG/M metagenome (GOLD analysis project Ga0307518, IMG submission 203889) | Populus trichocarpa ectomycorrhiza microbial communities from riparian zone in the Pacific Northwest, United States - 25_EM | ecosystem: Host-associated > Plants > Roots > Unclassified | place... | reverse complement strand
CAATTCCAACCAGGACCTTTCAAATTTCAACTAAAATGAACTGACTGCATGATATTTGGTCGATGGCGAGGCATATCATCGTCCTCTCCAAGATTGAGCTCTTCAGCTAGTAGACGAGCCAGTTCTCGATCTTGGTCCGCTGCGGTAATATCCACTGCATTTTGCAGAAAAAAGCTCATAGCCACTTCATGGTCTGTCATTCTCTGACCAGTGAGAGACCTGTTTTCATAGCACTGGTGAAGGTACTGAGTGCCCAGCGGGCCGAGGTCAAGTAACAGCTGCAGGAGGTCCTCCTCGTACTCTGAGGCGTTTGATGCCCTTCCATTGGCTCCAGGCCGCCCGAAATGGGGCTGGGAGGGCCCAACGACGTTCATGGCTGGTGCTACGGAGGGCACGAATGGTTTCCCTGCAAAGCTGTAGGATGGGCAATCACATAATAGACGGCCGCGTCCTAACAGCATGGCCTGGCACGTGTACTCATCAGCAAAAGTGGCCAAACCTGGCGGGGCCTGGCCCTGCAAGACCTTGCAAGGTCTTGCAGAAAGCGCTGCACCTGTATCAGATCCGAGACCAAGGAATGTGATTGATTTTTAGTGCTTCACAGGCAGTGGTACAGTTGATTGTCTCATAGTGCATAAGGTCAGGCTGCGGAAGTTTTCATCCACTATGGGGGGTATGCAAGAGGCTCAGGTCACACATAGTGTGACAAAGATTACTAATTTGTGACACGAAGCAAAGACAAGCCCTAGTAGTACTAGTAATCGTAGTTCAACGAAATTGACTGGGTACCTATCTTCGCCAGTATGAATCTAATGTCGACTGCTTTGCATTTTTCATCTCCATTTGCCTAAGATGGCCACGGAAACGACGCAATTCGTGCGGTAGGGAAAGGTTGTCAGAGTAACCAAACCTCCAACATGCGGCCTCAAGTTTCTCGCACATCTGCGCCACATCAGAAAGAGTCAGGCCTGCGGATAAGTCATTTTCGCCATCTTCCTCACTATCATCGACCTCGATGATTTCTCCTTTCTCGACCGCGATGAGGTGCTTGACATGGGCAACAATTTCAGCATCCCCCACCTGGAAACTTGTCAGGTTCCATTCGAGCATCACGCTCTTCCTTCGGTTCCACAAGCTCATCCACAGACGGAACATTCTCCCCAACCCCTTTTATCTTGTGAAGTTCTTCGACAGCGGCAAGAAGATCCTTCTCGATTGCAGTAATTTGAGGTGCTATGACCTGAGTCGGGCGTTGGATACGGATTTTTAGGCACGAATCATTAGCAGCAGCAGCAGCAAGTCTCTCGACTTCTTGAGTGGCTGCTGTGGTATTGTTTTCTGTGGTGAGTATGGCATCAATTGCAGGCCGCCAGTCCCCATCCACATATCCTGCTCCCAGCAGTAACTTGAGGTGAGACTCCACATCAGGCAAAGTCATGACATTGGATGATGCAAATTCACGTAGGATGTCCCAGGCGACAGGATTCATGTGTGCAGGAAGGGCGGCAGGATCGTAAATACTGGGGGACTATTGAGTCATGCTCTACAGTTGGATTGCCTTTATGTTACAAACCTCTGAATGCCTGCATGTGCCCAGCAGTGCTCGATTGTTGACGCTTTCACAGCTGCCCATGCATCCTTCACCATTATCATGGCTTCGAGCAGATTAATTTTATAGATGTCATTTTCTCCAGCTTCTTCAAGATCTACAGCATGCATGCTGAATGCACGGCGGTATTGAGCTTTGAAGCATCGGATAATACCTGCATCGAGAGGCTGAACATATGATGTTAAGTTGGGCTCAAAGTATTCTATCCGAACGTTCCGGGGCAGAAAGTCAATATAGTGGCCACTGAAGTTGTCAATTATGAGGCAGACATGGCGGTTCTGCCTGCGCATCTTCAAATCAAATGCCTTCACCCAGCTGATCCAATAGAATAATGAGCACATCCCTTGTGGTACGAGTTATGAGTCACTCACTCTTCAAATAACTCAGCGGTCATCCATGCCTTTTTGTTATTACGGTAATCAAATCCATAAGAAGCTGGCGTGTTATTCTTAAAGACGTGTGGCTTCTTGTACCTGCCAATGAAAAACACTGGCATCTTCTCACTCCCATCAGAATTACAGGCAAAGCCCAGGGTCAGACGGAACTTGTCCTTTTTCTTTCCATTCATCTGCTTCACTGACAATCCTCGATCAGGTGGAGCACTGAATCAAGGTCAGTAAGTAATAAAATACAATGAATAAGATAGCTGCCTTACAATGCTAAGAGACTTGTCTCATCAAAGTTCCAGCGGTCTCTAGGGGCAAATTTTTCCAAGACCTTTGCAATACGCAACAAGGTCAACAGATCCTGCTTCACCGTGTCGTCGGTGTTCTCGTAAGTTATATGTTTTGGTGAATGATGTCACCCATCCATCACCAGTGAGCCGTTCCTCTTCCGGAACATCCAGTAGGTCTTCAAATCTCCTCCGTTTCTCTCGCAACATCGGCCCAGTGAAATGCTCTTGCTTATCCTCCATGGCACGAATCCAACAAACGAGAGCCTTTTCAACATCTGGCCGAGTGACTATCCGAGGTCTCTTTGAAGACAGTGCACTAGGATTGTCATGCACACGTTGTTCTAGGTTCGTGCGAGTCTTCAACTTTCTTGACAGTGTCGACTGAGTAAACACCAAAGCCCCTGTGTGTTTTGTTGCAAAGTGCTGGACCACATCTGCCTGTGAAGTGGTTGGATGCTCATCAATGTAGGCAAAGACTGTCAGCCAGTCATGGAGGGTGAGATTTTCCCGGGAACTGGTGTTTTGTTGTTTGGCTGATGTTGCTGGTGCATCTTTCGAGGGTTTTTGCGTGGGTTTACGGGCATATGGAGCTGGTTTTGGACGTGGTTTTCGGCGCATGATCTCAGACATGGTGGGGTGACTGTTGGAATGGACACGAGATGAAAATTTTACAACATGACTGTAAGGTAGAACTATGAAGATGGATGAGCTACTACCAAACTTGGATCCCAAACCTCTTCCAAATAGGTAGGTAATACTGCATATTTGTAGTTTTGGGGTATTTGGTATGTAATATGCACACTTTACCCAAATCCCCCGCGCCCAAGCCCACCCTGAGTTGGGCTGACGAAATTTTCATGCAGTATGATATTTATGCAGGGCAACAAAATGCATTATGAGACAATCAACTGTAATCACATCAACAACAAACTTATCAGTTTCAGAAAGGGGGATTCGAGCCTGAACAGCAAAGGAGCAAATTTCCTGAAAAGCAACACAAACAACAGGCACTGTGTAGATAGTAGCGATACCTTGTGGAAGGTGAAAAAATATGTGGCACCAGCATGAAGATAGCTACTACAGTAGACTACATCAAAATGCATTAGGTATGCATGCATAAAATAGGTAGTGCATCAGATTTTCCTGGAACTGAGTTGGGACCCACTCAAAATTGCTCATCTGTGCATAATGCAAAGTGCAAGCTATTGTGGTGAAATTTATGCATTATGAGCATTGAGCACTACCAATTGAATGGCCTGGGCTGAGCAAGGCGAGGTGCATTCAAATCAACTAAAATATGCCCTACCACTACCTGTAAGACATATTCAAAGTTAACACACATCTGACCAAGGTCAATTACATCTAAAATATATAAGGAGCAATTGCTGGCAGATGTGTCTGCATGAAGTCATACAAGTGGAACTAAGTGGATACGATTGATGGCTGGTGGCACTTCGTCATCATCATTGGGTGGGTAGCACCAATGTGGAAGTGATGGTTGATGTTGGTGTTGGTGTCGTCATGGTCATAGTCTCAATATTCAATGTTATTCTCATTACAGGCAGTGGTATGGCATCATTGTGATCGTGGTGATCTATCAGCTTGGTTGTTGTTTGTGGTAGTCCAACATTGGTTGCCATCATGGTTGTGACAGTCAACATTGGTGGTGGCATTGTCATCATCGACACCGATGACGGTCATCACTGTTGTTATTGCTAGTTGTGATTGTTGTGGTTGTCAACACTGGTGTTGGTGGCACTTGTTCTCGTCATCATCCTTGTTGCAACAATATAGCACAGCACCATGTCTTTGTCAACACTAGTCACAACATGTCACACAGATGTCACATAGGTGTGACAAAAGCCTTGTGCATAAACGACCTAATGCATAAACTTTTGGTGGTCCCATTGAGATGCGTTATGAGGTAGTCTACTGTAGTCTTGTGTTGTTGGCACACTTGGTCTGAGGCTTCAAGCTCAAGTAATCACCGCTTTACAAGATAGTGATTTCAGGAAAAAGAATCCTAAGTACACAAGGCATATGGATGATAGTTTATATAGGTGACTCCGATGCTCGAGGACCACCCATTCTCGCACGTCGTATCATGGGCCCCAGTGGAGATTACTTTGTCGTAAAGGTGATCTCACTGTCACTTCTTTCTTACTTCCCCTTCCCCGTGGTCGACTTCCTCGATCTCACTTCCACTCATGGCTGCTCACTAACGCACGCTGACCGCTTTTTCGGGCGTTCACCAAGTCTGTCCTTTCTCGCATGTTTAAGTTCTCCAACTTTGCCTCTTTTGTCAGGCAACTAACCAAGTAGGCGCCATCACTGTTGTATTTCCTATCATAAGCATCCTTGCAGAACACGGTATGCTGGTGCGTGGCATTCTGTTGAAATTGTTCACACATTTGAATATAAATTATGTAACCCCTTTCTGGCATATATAAACTGGATCCCTCAGGGACGGTGCGGACAAATTCGCCGGGCACGAGGGGTGGCTCCAGTGGGGGACCTCACCATGAAAGAAACACTTGCGGATTGGGCAGCTCGACACAAGTTGAGCTCCATTGCAGGAAGCTGGGTGGTCGTGATGACTGCCGCAGGGGCCATTATTATAAATGACCCGTGGGTTCTTTGTTTTTCCTTCGCGCCATGTCTGTCTTGTATGCGTTTGTGTACTAATCGATCAGCTCCTCGGATCATTGTGGACGCTGTGTCGTCCCATCGCCACATACCTGTACAACACAAGGGATGTAAAAATCTCTTGACACTTTCCGCCGTACTTATCCAGTGGCCTTGTCAGGTTGCCAAGTGTGTGGAGATCCCTAGAAGTCGGAATGAGCCAACAGACGTTGCGTTCCACCGGATACAACTGGTGGTGACCATTCTTGAGTGGGCGTGGTGGGTGCTTTACTTCATCACTTGTTGGCGTTTTGCTGAGGGCCTTCTACTAGTTGCAAGATCAACCCAAGGGTGAAGAGCGGGAGCTAAACAACTACCGTGAGAGACGACACTTTTGTGTCAGTTTGTCATTCTATGATGCCATCAAACCGTGTGTTTCATGTTTTAATTTGTAGCAAGACTGAAACTGTCACTAATACCAGGCTTCAATTGAAGTGGTCCATTGCCATAAACCACGCATAGGCAAGACCAAGTACCTTCAATATACTCTGGACATGGAATGCGCATTTTCCCCAGATAACTCGTCGTTTGCATCATGCAAGATAGGGTTCTGCGACGACCCTACAAAACAAGCTTGTAGCAAGCTTACACATAACATACATAACTAGGGCATCGAGCCGATAGCAAGATGGGTGGATCGTTGTTGTCATTGTGGGTGCACGCGTCGAGCATGCGCCCTAGCACCCTCCCGGCCTGCCTGGGGCCGTGCGACAGAAGCGCAGGGATGGAAGGTCACACCGAAGTAGTGGAGGCCATCGGAGGAGGAGTATGGTGGTGGCCGTCATCAACGCTTTGGCTGCACGAGGGAGCCAAGTTGGGGGATCGTGGTAATTGTCATCATAGTTGATGTGCCACTGGTTGCAGTGATGATGTTGGCCATTGTCAACATCAACGAGTTGGCAGAATGGTGCAGTTGTCATCGTCGTCATGCTGGCTGGTGACAGTCGCCATCATAGTGCTAGCTGCACAGTGCTGATGGTAGTGGCCGCTGTCGCTGTCATCGGGCTGGCCAGATGGTGATGGTCGTTGACCATTCGTGTTGTCGGGCTGACACGACAATGCACCTTTAGGCGGGCTCGGCTCCGATGCATTCGGTATGCACGGCGCGTACAACATATTCAGTGAGATGCCATGATGGCCAAGAGAGTAGAGGAGCATCCACGACCTATATATGCGCAAATCAATATGGTGTGTGATTTGCGCAGATCTTTGGATGAAAAGGTACATCAATGTTGTCAACATATTCTGCACAAATCATGTGTTACTGCCATCGACCCATTATGTGCAAATCATGATACCCCATGATTTGTGCAAGATACAAAAACATGCATTCTGCACAAATCACAGGGTGCTATGATTTGCACATTTTGAAGGTTTTTTCAATGAACTAACCTGGTCCAACCCCAACCCACTTACAAAAAACCTATAGAATGAAACCAATAAACAGCAAGTCTGTTCTGTACAAACTACAATACATTGTTTGCTAAACTAAATAACTTCAAAGGTCTGTGCAAATCTGATCACCTTCTGTATGTCCATATGAACTCTCTGATTTTGCATCAGGCTCCAGTGGTGCTGACGTGGACCACAAACAAACTGCCCCATCATGACTGCCTGTCGCAAAGGAAAATGGTTCATCTGTTGCATAATTCCATGCGATACATGTCAGATCTAGCATACTTGGTGTTGGTGGGCATATACAGCGAAGAAGTGCCGCAGAATCTCGGTCCCAGATGTGTATGTCTCCAGCTGTGGGATTCGTCACAATATTTCTGACAGTGAGAAACAAACAAACCTTTTCCGGCACACCATACGAACTGATCATCACTCCCTCCAAAGTAGCAAGGGCCTGCAAAGTCAATATGAACTTTGAGAACGAATGTGTGTTTCAGGGTAAGACGGGAAGTGAGGCAGTTGTTATCTCTGTCCCTGACAATCTCTACCTTCCATAGCTGAGGAGGTGCCTGATACATGAGGACAAAAGTTGTCAACAAAGTTGCTAGGATTCGGGGACAATACCAACCTTTTCTGGAGACACAAGGACAACGGAAACTCTTCTTGCCATGGTGACATCGCGAACATCATTAGCAAATGGGATTTGGCTAAACAAGTAATCAAAGACAAAGCATGCACCAATAAAAGTAAATGCACCTCTCTTTTCTTTTTCTTTCCATGTTGTAAACTGTAATGGGGAAGATTGAGCAGATACTAGAAGGTATAAATGAGTCATACCAATAATGCGCTTCTCCACTCTGGTGTGCCGACTAGGATGGAACCCTCCAGGGGATGCGATGGACGGTCCCACGCCAACCAAACGCACACAGTCCTTCGTGACTGCGACATTATGAAGCCGAACTTGGCCAAGATTGTAAGTATCCAATATCTAATGACATGTGATAAGGTAAAAGCTACTGAAAGATGTCGGGACTTGCACCCCACCTTCCCGGTCAAATCCTAAACGTGTAGTATTAAACCTGCCTTACAATATAGACGATTTTACTCACCAGTTTGACAACCTCGCTTCCTTCGACCGAAAGGAAAGCTGATTGTGGCCATCATGAAAAGGCTTACATAGAATGCGTCAGAGATCTTACCATCATTGTTTGGGAGCCAGATGATGGACTGGATACCATTTGGTCGTTCAATCGTTTTTTTGAGTACTCCATCCTGGTGAGAAAACCGATCAGCACGGTTATCTCCCTATACAGAAGCATACGCTACCTCAGTCCACACTTTTACGGAACGCGTGAGCCGAGTCAGGAGCATCCGGCCATTAGGAGACCTGCACTGTCGTCAGCAAACGCGCGAAACTTGCCATAATGCGCTTCCTCACCAAGCGACTTGGACAATGAAGCCTCGAGAGTGAACAAGAACGTGGTGGGTGGCAAGGTCCCCGCTCTGTCCTACACGGAATATGACTGACGTCCTGTCCCAACTACAACAACCGTTAGCAAAGCAGACAGATAAACAGGAAAGAATAAGCAATCATACCTAGATGTAGCCAGGTATTTCCCATTTGGTGAGAACTGGAGATGACGCACAAGGGCCTGATGTACAGTCAGTTCCTGAACGGGACCAAGCATCTTCAGTTTTTCAATATTTGCCGCCATATGGTTGTTTCGCAGAGCTTGCACGCCCGGATTCGCACATCGACCTGGCGATGTAAGCTGTGGAGTTTCCCCAGTTGAGTCTCGTCTTGGAGACATTGGACGTGCAGTGCCAGTGGTCTGAGATTGAAGCATTATCACAGTGCGAATGGCATTCACGAAACGTTGCCTGGCATGAGACTGTCCGTTTGCCACACTGTCCTCACTACGTTCGTCTGCAGACATTCGATGTTCGGTGAGATCTGAGCATGAAGAAAAGGCTATTTCTTGATGTGGCAGTGGTGGTATGATTTCTTGTGTGTTGTGGCGGTTGGGTGGAGGTATAGGGTGGCGAAAAGCCCGCGGTTGACACGGATCGCCATATAATGGCAGCTCAGCTCGCTCTTGGCGGGCTGGAGTTGTATTTACCCATTCTGCCAATCGTTTGAATCTTGCGAAGACGGCTGCTATACATCTACATGACCAATCGGTGACAAAGCGCGCTGCTCGAACAATGAGACGATCAGCAACATAGTTGGTGAACTCAAAAATTGCATCTTCAAGCCACTTTTGACCAGAGTAGCGAGTAAACATCCACCGTTCAGACGCAAACCATGCTGATACAGCAGCAAAACCAAAGGATGTGATGACCTGTTATGAGGAGTAAGGGTGAGACGAGGCTGCGGAGTCAACCAAGTGTCAACTTGCCGTTAGCACGGTGATTATCGTTGAAGTTACAGGCCCCTGTAAGATAAGCGTCTCAACAAACATGAAAACTCCAGTGGCGTAAAACACCCACCTGATGAGAAGAGTAGGTGAAAAGCACGAGGCCTGACGAGAAACAGGCGACGGACATGACAAGGCAAACAAGCGGAACTCGTTTGATCCATATGAGCACCCACCATGGCACCCTGTGCCCAGGAGAGTGGCTCAATGGTGCAATTAGCACAGGTCGTGACGCAAAGAAATAAAAGAATCGCTTACTACATAGCTTGCCTCCAGATTAGTCCGAGGAAACAGTTCGCCGATGCAGCTATGCTGAACACTAATGATGAAAACCAAAAGGCATTGACAACATCCGAAAGAACAGTCCCTGTGCTCGAAGATGATAGCTGCAAAGTTGAAGCAGTGACGGCCGAAAAGAATGTTGTCGCTGTCGCCAAGTTCAACAGATGGGCTACAGATTGTTGCTGATGGAACTTGATTGTAGGAACACCTGAGTAAAAAAGCTTATCAGGACAGTAAAAACGATGTAATCCCCCACCACCAACCGATCTTGATAAACATAGATAGTGTCACGGTAATATTGTCAACATGATCACCGATCTCACTGATCAAGTCGTGTACATAACGCTGGACAGCAGGTGATCGAAACTGGCCTAAACGCAAAGCTGCTGAGCTTAGACGTGTTGAAGAATGCATAGGAAAAGCCGACTTTTATGCTCTTCGAGGCATGAAGCCCAATACTGGATGGGCAGGCATTCCCTAAGTCGTCATTATGGAGGCATTGATCTGTGACACTCACTTTCAAGTCCCCTTCAAATGCCCTTATTGATTGGTTAACAGCTTCGTCAGTGAATTCTGGGAAATCATTCAGACATTTGAGGAATGTTGCGACATCTCTGGCAAAGCTCTGAAATTGAGAAGGTAATGATTCGGGTAGAAGATTATCCTCTGGAATCAGTTTCGTAACAGGGGTTGGACGGTAGATTCGCCAAGGTGTGTGACGCTGTTTCCGGTCCATTAAATTCGGGTTGAGAAGGGATTCCCTTGGATATCTAGTAACTTTTCGAGGAAAGAGAGATGCAGCGTTCTCTCGGAACAAGAATAAATTTTTCGTAAGTCGTTCCCGTAGTTTAAATGCCGAAGAGAGGATGCCAACAGAGCTCCCCAATTGACGGGCCGCGTTAGCAAAGTTGCGAAGCTATCAAAGGTAATGTCAGATTACTCTAACAAGGCGAAGGCTACACAGACCTCCTGATCCAGATTCTCCACTCGCCTTTGAGAACACTGAGTGGATATGCTGGGTAAAGGGAGATGTCTTACTTCTCGAACTTGAAAAACTGCTCCGCCCCTGCTGCCTGGAACTTTTCCTCCGCCGTCATAGCTGTAGGTGAAGGTTGCCACAGTAAATGGAGGAGGGGCACTACTTACACTCACGCAACTCGTCTTCTGTAGCTGGAGGAGGGGAAGTAAGATCTGGAGCAAGGTCGTTGACTGTCAGCCTCACGACTATATAAAATGGGTAACGAACCCGCTTCCAGTCCATCATCTTGGGTCAACTCTGATAGAAGATCCACTAGGCTCAGTAATCTTTGCTTCCTTCTCGGGTCCGCGTTGAAGCGGGAAGAGTAAGTGCCAGGACTGGATGCTGAATTGTGGAAGTTGCGAAAAGCCCTGTGGCTGTTGCCTGCAGACCTGGCTTGAGCACTCCTGGATCGCGACCGACGCATATTTTCCTGCGTACCTCGATTCATGGTTGAGATAAGGAATTATTATAAGCCAGAGGCAGTGGCAAGAGACCTTGTCGCAATAGTTGAAGCCTTAGAGCAGGGATCCAAAGAGAGGTGAATGCAGATAAGTAAGCTGGGTGAAACTTGGCATGCTGCTCATGCATGCTGCTGCATGCCGCAGGCGTCGTTTGATGAGCAACACGAGATTCCAGCTAATAGGTTTCGCCCTGCAAGAAAACCCCATCAAGAGACCGTGGAAACCTCGCGAAACTGGTGCCTAAGGTGGAGAACAGACCGTCATACCGTATATTAGGGAGATTCAAAGTTGGCCGCAGCTGCAGTCGCAGTCGCAGTCGCAGTCGCACGTGACTGCCAAATTAAGGCATGCGTATTATCTAATGTCGTCGGAGCGTGAATATTCAGTACGAAAACCTTCGAGTAGTATTGACTACCAAATGATGCTAATGAGCTGCGTACAAAAAAATGCTAAGTACAAAGGGAAAATGCATGAGTATTTACCATTGGAAACGAAGGAAATGAAGGGGCAATATGGGACCCAAAAAAGGGGCGCACACAGGGGGGCTCGAACTGACACCTTATGTAAAAAAATAGGGACGTCAACCATTAGACTACAAAGACATCAATAGCATCATCAACAACGTACATATGACCAAATGTACGCAATCAGTCATATTTGCATCGACAACATTAATATTATTGGCTTTATAGCTTAATGATTGATCTCCCTATTTTTTTTACATAAGGTGTCAGTTCGAGCCCCCCTGTGCACGCCCCTTTTTTGGGTCCCATATTGCCCCTTCATTTCCTTCGTTTCCAATGGTAAATACTCATGCATTTTCCCTTTGTACTTAGCATTTTTTTGTACGCAGCTCATTAGCATCATTTGGTAGTCAATACTACTCGAAAGTTTTCGTACTGAATATTCACGCTCCGACGGCATTAGATAATACACATGCCTTAATTTGGCAGTC
>Ga0307518_10003378_pt1 | contig 11504 bp, 12 predicted proteins | sample 25_EM_MG_FD_203889 | JGI IMG/M metagenome (GOLD analysis project Ga0307518, IMG submission 203889) | Populus trichocarpa ectomycorrhiza microbial communities from riparian zone in the Pacific Northwest, United States - 25_EM | ecosystem: Host-associated > Plants > Roots > Unclassified | place... | reverse complement strand
GGTGGGGAGTTCTCGCTGTGCGTCCGTTCTCGTTTCGTTCTCGATGGCTTGACCTGATGGCCCTCCATGGGTCTTCAATCGCTATTACAACTAATTAGGTAACTTAAATGTAGATCATCGGATCCAATGACGTTGTTAAGGAATTCTCGCCTTCCTTTGCCATAATGTCATGGACAATAGTTACCTATCGCCAATGCGAGGACTCTGCGGAAGAATTAATTAGCTCTCGTTTTCAACCATCCCTTGGAGGTCATCTTGTCGTGCCTGCATATCGGCGAGCGCCTCTTCGGCCTTCCGCTTTTCGAACTGTCTCTTGCCACGCTAATTTCACGCCACGACGACTACCTTCTTTTCCCCCACAGAATTTCCAGGGACAGGATCAAATACTCAGTACAGGCTGGGACCCATTCCCTTCCTGCGAACAAGCACTTATCAAGTTGGGTACATACACTCAGGTATACATGACTTTGTATTACATGATTTCAGGACTTTCTGTGATGCAGCTAGAGGTATATGATACCTTCAATGGGTTGGAATTGGTCTACAGATGTGAGCTCATCCTCCCCATCCTTCAATCTCTCATATAGATACCCAATACCTTTCAAGGCTACTTGACGGATTGTAGCTAAGATATCAAACCACAAGGTCTTCACATTGAGGTGGTGAAAACCAGTATGGGAAAAGATGTAGAGGGGATGATCGATAGTGGACACATGTTGTATCAGGTCCTAATGAACATAAGCTGTGATATGTATATGGAAATGAAGATTGTACAAACCTGATCTGCTAAGCAGCACATGTAAACAAGTGCAGAGAGGAGAAGAACAAAAGCTGTGATGACAGGTAATAGTGGTACCCTCTACTCCTAACAGTCAGGTTTCTGGACCATAAATAGGTTTTGAATGTTTTGGAAATTACTGCCAGCACTACAAAGAAATGTTCAGTAACCCAGACATCTTAAACTATGCAGGGACATACCATTATCATTTTTACTTTTCCACAACTTGATAAATGTCTCATCCTCTGTAAAAGATGTTCCAGCAGCAATTAAAGTGCATGTTGGGAATTCAAATGTCTAATGACAGGTGAATGGAACAACCTGTTGATGATATTGATGAGACCTACAGTGACAGCTTGTACAATATGACCTGAAGACCATGGTTATTAATTTGATACAATCATTGTATTCATAATGCCAAAAGGAACCTACCTCCATGTTCCAGCAGCTGTATACATTCACCAGACATTGCTGTCCAAATTGGAACTTTCCCGTCAGAAGATCCACTGATTATTGCTGATCCTCCAAAGATGAAAGCAACCTGCAAAGGCACATTTCTATCTTCTGAAACAGGGTGATGTTTGAGGCGCAACTTGGGATGAGATTGTCCCACTAAATACACATCTACTCCTTCACTGAGGTTGGATAAGACCACCCTTTTGTGGTCTGAGGAAAGAGCAGCATGCCCACTAATAAGGTATTAGCAACAGAGTTATCATCAGTGAGATATTTGCATACATTATCTGGTGACCATGAATGGGGCTAATGTGCCAAAGACATTGAGACATGTTCACATCCCAGCAACTAGAGCTTGGGTTAAAATTGGTTTCGAGCAATAAAATGAGACCTACATTACTCCATGATAGAGATAAGCAACCACAAGCTTAGCACCCCTCTCCGTAAAGGTCAGCGCTCGACCACGGACATGCTTGTCAACTTCCAACTTGGCGGAAAACTCACACGGAGAAGGGAAAAGCTTGAATGAAGCATACCTTACTGGTCCGTTTGTCAGTGCAACATCTCAATAGTCACAGACATAAAAATACCTGGCGCGATCTCTTTTGCTAGGTGGACTTCAGGGCCAATACAGATAGCGACACTTCCACTGTATTCATCGATGGACACGGCGAAAACTGATGATTTAATCCCTGTAAGCACAGAGTGGCATGGCTCTCAAGCCTTTCGAACTTCAGCCAGGCAGTTTGGCAACTAGTAACAACGATCTCACCTTGAAGCTATCAAGAAGAGCAAGCACTCCATCCTCACAGCCAACATAAATGCGTTTAAGGTGCCGTGGGTCCCATGCAATACTGAGGATTGGATTGCGGAAGATAATATGATTCTTCATTAGCCCAGTCATGGGGTCCCATATAATAAGACTGCCGTCGTTGCTGCCGCTAGCCAAATAGTTGCCACTTGGATCAAATGCCAGTGCATTGACTGACGAAGTATGATCCTCAAGTGTGCGTTCTAACACAAACGGCTGGAATTTCATGATGGTGAACCTATGAGTCGAAGGTGCAAGGACGGAGGTCGGTTGTCAAAAAACAAAAAGACCAAACGCACTGCCAACCAAGGCCAAAATAATCCTGAGTACCTAATGTGGTTTGACTGACATTGGTCTGCACCAGAAAAATGTTGTGTCTGATTAGTCGGTACCAATTAGGGGGGTTAGGTAATTATTGACCTCTGTTCGTATCTACATTGGTGGGGAATTCTGACGAGGCACGTCAGTGCAATTCCCATCCCTGTCTCTTTCGGTGACGTTCAAGTACATGACATATGCAGCCTACAGATTACCCTCTCTTGCCATTCAAGATGCGGTTCCCATCTCCCATTCAAATAGTATGTCTCGTCGTACCTATGGTAGAGCTGACCACACATACACGTATGCCAGTCTACCCCGTTGGCAACGTATGCATCTCAATCCTGCACACCCCAGGGGACGACCCGACAATGTACGAACAAGCTAGATGCACTTGCCTGCTGTCTTCTTTCTCCCTTGAAAGCGGGGCTAACTTTGACTGTTGCAACCTATACCGAGAGAACAAGGCTGTGCGTCAGTTGCTTACTCTCTCTTTAAACCATGTGGGGTTCGTCTCACAACTCTCTGACTGATGTGATAGGATGCGTGTACACGAGTCTGTTAAGCAGCCGCTTGGATTGTGTCCTCTTGACATCGTTTGCACCTGGACGTCCTCCCCAAAACGAAACCCCTGACATTGGTTACTCCAGCAAAGCTTATCTTGATCTTGGCTCCCACCTGCAAGCTCGTTAGTCTTGGATGTGACCTACTCAGCGCAACCCTTGGGCGACTTGTCGATCCGATCGAACATGGTCGGATTAGCCTCAAGAACATCCACTATCTCGTCCTTGACGAGGCCAATCCCATACTGGATATAGGTTTCGGGCCTCAGATCAAGCACATCATACAGGATGTCAAAATTATATCTACACAATGCCGTTCGTGCGATACGAGTACTGTATTACCCTGAAAGATCCGCGATCAAGTTCTACTGCCAGCAGACACCTCCATTAATCTAGTTTGTTGGATCTTTTCTTTTGCTTTACTGCTCCCGACTTTGTTCTTCAGGTACATTGTTGCAAAGTCCCTTGTAGCCCACGAGTCTTGATAATAGGCGAGTTTCGGGAACTTTTCCTGTGCCTGGATCGAAGATGCTAGGAGTAGCTTAGTGTAGACTGCAACAAGACTTACTGCTCGGTAAAATGCAGCAATTGATTCTGGCTTTTGAAGGTGAAAGGGACTCATCATATCAAGATATTGTTCGCAAACAGGGTGCAGTCCCTCCTTTGGAAAGATGTAAATTCAATTGTATAAGTCTAGGTCCCGGCGTTGTAACTACACACCTGCACGTCCCTGTACGTGTCCCCTTCCCACCCCAACGCATCCCGCAGGCTATACCCTCCACTGCCGGGCTTTGATAGCGTCCCTCGCGGTTGGGGGATGAGGGAGGTGCTCCCTTTGTGCGCTCCGACTGATGGCGCAGTCATTCCAGTAATAATAGCATTTGGGGATGCCACTTCAACTGGCACTCTTTGACCCAGGTGTTCAATATCAAAATCGAAGATTTGACGAGTGGTAATCACAGAATTATCCGGACTTGGACTGCGATCCCTGTCAAAGATTCTTCGAAGAGTAATAGGTGGATAATAGGGTTCGTAGTACATAAATTGATGACCTGAGGAGCGAGTCGAATAGGCCTGGCAGCACAATGAACATTGTTCTTATAACACGAGACATATAATAAAATTGGTGCGGCTGTCAGAATAAATATGATAAATACCACTAGCAGCAATACAGTGCAAAGAGCAATTGAACATCATGTCCACTCAAGCCTCGGGCCCGGTGAAAAATGGTCATATTCGTAGCTAAGTAGCAATAGTATCGGCATAATTTGATCACGAGTGTTGACTATAATCAACATTATCCTTATACCCCCCAACTTGTCAAAAATCTGGTTTTGGGAGATAATATGCTTTGTGCCACTTGACTTCCATTGACAATAAAAGGCGAGTCTCTTCCATTCGCGACCCAGCACAAGTCGCTCTGCTAATGAAGGCCCCTCGACTCAAGCATAATGCCAAATTCTACAGAGCAAACGACATGCCTTACCGCCCATATAGACGGGTGGAATTTGATGTAAGTCTTTTTCAGTGTACCATCGAGCACAAAGACGAGATATTTCGCACAGTCCGTCCCAATACACTGCCGGTCGTTTCCAGTGAACCAAGGCGGGGCATTCCACCACGATATCTACACAGAAGTATTGGATAATGGTGTACGTGGCTCACTCCTATTCCAAGCGGAATGACTGACAACATAACACCTAAGACTACTCCGGTCCAAACCCATTTCCCATTGGAGGTTGCTACTGCTGAAAAGTTGGCAACAGCAGAAGAGGCGACTGTGCTAAACAGAGCCCACAAATCAGTCTCACCTGTCGCCAGTTCGTCGGTGAATGCTCAGGCAGAATCCAATGCGGACAGGCCACTGGATCAGTAAGAATATTCTTTTTTTGGAAATGGTTTCTTTTCTAAGTCAACTACCCATAGCACCGCAACATTGGACACCATAACACCAGCACGTCAGGACACGAAGATTCGGAATTTAGATGTGACGATTGGCAGATATATTTCAACCCATGCCGACCCCTTGCAACAGCCGCCACCGTGTCCCCATGCAAAGTGCGGTGATCTGTATATCCATCATTATGGCGATGGGAAAATTCAAGTTTGGGTAAGGGAGTCGGAACTATGGCTGGCGGATGTCGTAGATGGTCATCCCCACCCGGCTCTTCCAGGATACTGCCTCTACATTTGTACTGGAATGGAACCGAGCTGGGTGACTAGAAAAACAAGGACTACATACAGGGGGAGGACTCGCCTGGATCAAAAGAAGACAACTCGCAATGTCGGCAAACCTTCGGGTTTAATATAATAGCAGCAGGCAAGAGCATGGTTTGCGGTACCTATACTCTTCACGGTACCCATACGCAACATAGTCTCTAAGACAAAATATATATTAACCGTTCATGTGATCGTGCCAATCTACCGTTCGATTATCTTGAGTCCCGATGCAGGTACTACCCTTTCTTCTTTTCCACCGTCATTGGCGTTCACAAAAGCGAGCTGTACGTCTAGATGATAGTATTTATTATCTCACCGCTCGCGCCATTTTGCAGCCTAATCCAAAGTCAGGTGAGGGCGAGTGTTCGTCTTCAATTGTATGCAAACACTGTGAGCCTTTCTTTTTCGTACCTGTTGTTCACTTTCACATAGCCTCTGAAACCTCTGTCTCTGGGTAAGTCAAGCAGTGGGTCACCGTGCAGATCATCATGCAGTTCAACGTCACGATGGAAGATGGTGAAATTTGCAACTGTACGCCAACATGTGTCTGTTTGTTCATTTTCATCGTCCGTATTTGTATATAGCCTCCTCAGTCATTTCCTCTCCATTATTGGCCCATTTTCTCTGCTGAACCTCTTCCTACGAACACCAAATGTCGCCAGCATCATTATCATTCTCTTATTACAGCTATGTTGCATACGTCCATAGGTAGAGCGCTTGTCTAATACATTACCATGATAGTGCCGGCGGCGGTCAATTGACCCGATTATCATGCAAAGTAGGCGATCTGACGACGTCTTGGGCGATGACAGCTGAACAAACTGACACACCTACTAACCCTAGTAATCTTCCCATCCATCGCTTCGACCTTGACAGCTCTACCTCATCGCTTTCCCACACCACTGCATGCCAGATACCGGCCGAATTCGGCCAACAAGATACCGGGTAGTATGATGGGATGGGTGCTGGTCTTGGGCATGCGGCTAGAGAGGAAAACCAGGGGGTTTTCACTTATTTTGTGAACATGTCCATGGAGATTGAATCAGTAGCACCAATAGTAAGTGCCCTAGGGACGACAGGTGAATACGCGCTGAACGACGGCGGTGCACCTCCTGTCATGCATCACCACCCACGTCCACCTAAAACTAATTGGTGTATACGTAGTGCAAACTGGCGACTGGTTCTCTTGTATTACTTAATCTGATGGTTGTGTCCCCAAGTGTGGGCTCCACTATTGATTCCGGGCTACTCCTTATCTGACCAGTCTGACTACTCGTGAAAATCAACGATAGCCACGATATGGCACCATCCAAACAACGGTGTACTTGCCAGGTGTATGGTTGTGCCAAAGCATCAGATCTGGACCCGAGGACTCATATTCCAACTCCTGGACACCTACTTTCACCATCGACTCACCATCAGCACCGTCGGGATGACAAAATCTGGCGTTCTGCACAGCGAGGTGGCTCGGAGGATGTAGAAATGGATGTCTTAGAGGCTATTACTAGGCCAGACATTGATTATGACCCAGTGGTATTGTCAAGGGTTTCTCGCAGCGAAGCCGGCAATCGGTGTACCTTAGTCTCTGCGGTCGAGCCTACAGTTACAGGTATTCCATTGAAATTTGGTACATTATCCCACATTTGACTTTTAAAGCTGTAGAACGATCCAATGATGCTGTGATCACCAAAGATGTAACCGGCAAAGGAGATCCTAATGGTAAGCAGGACTTTACCTCTTCTGAGTTCAGTATATGGTACTAACAATGTCGTGCTTAAGTTTTGACCGGACCCCTCGACCAGTATCGCAATTTATTTCAAGCAGCCACGTCAACGTTCACCGGTGTTCTGCCATCAGGTCTTAAGTTTCTGCCAATGTCTTCGAATTCATCTGATGATCTGCCACCCTTGGTTGATCCATCACACTCGTGCTCGTTCTTTAATCACCATCAAATGATTAGAAAAATATCTGAATACGTGGTTTCAGTATTGAGCGATGACAAATGGGTCATGGAAGAAAGAAAGAAATTACTTTTGGATATACAAGATCATCTGGATTACCTTGATCGCACAGTCAAATACGAATGGCTCCGTCAGAAGGCAACAGAGTCATCGGACATGACCGCTGCTGCTCGATCGTCTGTCCCAATACTCGTGAAATCAGGTATTTTTTCGATGTCTCTTCTACGCACCTTGGCTGAGATCGACCAAAGCTCACTTATACAATGCATTCGAGTCCTTGACTCAAGTTGCCCTCCCACTGCTGCTGAGCGCCATCATGACCAGCACTTTGCACGTCTTCTCTGGCCTTTCCAGAGAACATTCAAATTTCCTCTTGGCGTGTTTACAGACTCTTGTTCGGTCTGTACTCAACATGGTCTTACCAACGAATCATCTAATGCTACCTGAAAACATGACGGCACTCCTTTCTGATTGGCCAACAGATGTACACACTGCGCTGAAACTCCTCCACATTGATCCGGAGCTGTACCATTATATCTGTTGCCCGTCTTGCTTCACGTTATATGGCCCATTTCCTGAACAATCGAAAAGCTATCACGATGTCCCAAATGTGTGCAACCATCGTGGAACGCCAACCAGTGCACTGTGCAGTACCCAGCTCTTTCACCAGGATCGTGAGGGAGGAGTGCCTGCCCCATCCCGCCGTTTTTGGCACCAACCCCTTCAATCGTGGCTAGTGCATTTTTTGTCGAGACCAGATGTAGTCAAGTCATTGCGGATGTCAGTTGGCCCATCGTCTGAAACTATGTTTGACATATGGGACGGGTTTGTCTTTCGGGAGTTCAAAGGCCCTGACGGTGAGCTGTTCTTAAGATCTGATCCTTCGAAGCCCGAGTTTCGACTGGTATTCAGCCTTTTCATTGACTGGTTTAATCCTTACGGGACGAAACAAAGTGGAAAACATGTCTCTTGTGGTGCAATATACATGGTCTGCCATAACCTGCCAGTACACCTCCGTTACCAACTAGAAAATGTCTATATTGCCGGAATCATTCCTGGGCAACGCGAGCCATCATCTTACCACCTCAACCATGTGTTGCGTCCTGTTGTAGATGACCTGCTTCGTGCCTGGTCGCCTGGATTCCAATTAACCCGCTCTGCGATCCACCCGTTTGGCTGTCTTGTCCTATGTGCTCTCATCCCCCTTGTATGCGACCTTCTAGCGGCTCGAAAGTCTGCAGGCTTTGCAGGGCTTGGTCAGGCAGAAGGGAAGTTCTGCACATTCTGCCTCCAGACTGCTGCAGGATTTTCGAATACCGATCCTTCATCTTGGAGGCGACGAACATGGCAAGAGCATCTTGCAATTGCAAAGTCGTGGAGGGACTCACAATCTGAGGATATTTGTGCACAGATATACCAAAAGTTTGGTGTCCGTTGGTCTGAACTCCTCCGTTTATCATACTGGGATCCCACCCGGTTCACAGTCATTGACTCAATGCACAATTTATTTGCCAGGGATCTTCAACATCATTGTCGCAACGTCCTTGGCATGAGTGCCGAAACCAAACCGGCTGCAGAAGCTGGTGTGAAACCGCATTCGCCTGAAGAACAACAGCGTGAACTTGACATTGCTATCAACGCAGTTCGGATTGGCTCGCACACTGGTCTTATGCGTCTTCAAAGGGGTTATATTGTGTCTCTTGCACGTGCGAACAACGCGTTACCCAAGATCAACATCAATAGCAACCCATTGGCGCGGTTAAGTCAAAATGACCAGGCAGTCGGCAAGGCAGCATATGCTGATGCATTAATTGATTGGGTGAGCTAAGGTGTAATTGCTGGCAGCATAATTTTGGTTGACTTGCTATTAGTACAGGAATGGTCAAAATCTGGAGATACGATGCCCTCCGACATTTCCTCGACCTGTGGTGGACCTTTCCACAGCTTGGGCCAATGCACCAAGGACAGTTGTATTAGATCAATCTGTTCTATCTGAGGTTTGGTCTGATATTTCCAAAACTATGTTCCCATCGTGGATTGCTCGACCCCCTCGGAACCTTGGTAGTCGAAGTCATGGGAAGCTCAAGGCTGATCAGTGGCGCACAGCATGCTTGGTCAACTTAGTGATCACTCTATGTAGGATTTGGGGACGTGCAGACGCCAGTGAGAGGGATCAAGCTCTTCTCCGGAACTACTTATCTCTTGTTGTCGCTGTCCGTTGGGCAACTACTCAGTTAACCTCACCGCACCACATAGAAATCATTGAACAGCATATGGCATACTATACTCACAGTACCCTGGAACTTTTTGGACCTCATGCACTGGTTTTCAATAACCATGCGTCATTCCATATTCCAGAGTGCCTCCGCACGTTTGGACCAGTTCATGGATGGTGGACCTTTCCTTTTGAACAATTCAACGGGATTTTGCAATGATATAACACTAATTCAAGGCCTGGTATGTACATTGATTGCAGTGATGGCACAATACTCTGATGACTGGCAGGTGAGATGGAATACACCATGCTAAAAGCCTTTTGCCGTAGTGGAAACCTGAGAAGCCTGCTCAAGTTGGGACAAACAACCAGTTTCATGAGCGAACTCCAAGGTGTTTTCTGGAGATACTTCGGATTGACATTTTCGGATGCTGAACAGAGTGACATTAACGCTCTAGACCATACTAATAGTGACGTTCCCCACATCACAAAAACACCCGACAAATTAGTGGAGCTCCCGCCGAATACATATCACGGCTTACTCAATTGCCTCAATGAGGGGCCCACTCCATCGCACTACCAGTCCAATAGAGGAACTTCTCCGTCTATGCAGATTGTTCAGTCACACGTGCAAGATATACAGATGGTTAAGCTAAATGGTGCAACTTTTGCCTGCGCCTCAAAGCACAGAGGAAACAGCCGCATCTTATTCAGTCTGCCTGACCACCGTTCACTGCATGCCGGAGAAATCCAGCGCATATTCATCCATGAAAGGCGTGGACTTCCCCCCGCTGATCAAGTGAACATTCCTGAATTCTTTTTTGTTGTACGGCAGTATTGAGAACTCGATGACGAACAAGCTTCAAAAGACCCCTACCGCAAGTTCCCCCTTTTGTCAGTGCAGCTCTTCAGTCAGCAATTTCTCACTGGTGAGCACGTCATACGGGCCCAGAACATCCACAGCCATTTTGCCGGTTGTCCATACGAAAGCAGGGAACTCGAAGGTGAGTTCCTGGTTGGCGTATCATTAAACCGCATAAGTGGTTTTCGCATCCTGCTATGAACCACACAGTGATTAATACGAGGACAATCAGAATTAATAATAGCCACTAGAAACCCAAAAAATCTAACTGTTCGAACACATAGTATTGGAGAAACGATGTCATTGGGGCAATGTTGTTGTGAGGCGAAGTGCGAGGCGGATGCGGGGGCAATGTAATGAGCATATTTAGAACCTTTCTCTTTCCTGTCGCATGCCTGTCGTTACAGACGATTCAATGCAATTCAACACAAGATTGTGCTTATCTCAACTGGGAATTGCTTACAAGTTAGTATTCACATTGCAGTCAACTTGCCCGTGGTCTGTCTTGGACTGAACAAATTGTGCCTGATTTGATTGAGTTTCATAACATCAATGTTCAACTTATCATTCTGCCAACTCTTCACATCTCAAGATGGAGGTTCTCATCAAATGCCTCTCTACTTTGCCACTAGGGCACAAAAATGCCAAGATTTGTACCCAGATAAGTTTAGCCTGTTGATTGCAAACGAGAACTATGTATCATGTCACTAGAAATAACAGGTAAACTGGCGTTAGCGTGCAGTCAACTGGTCGTTGATTGTTTGTTTAGATGCTCGGCATTCTTAAGCCAGATATGAGAGCTCCTAGGCCGTTTGCTGTACCTACGATCAGGAATCATTATGGAAAGTCATTGGTCATCTGGACAAGTGGAGGAACACAATTATCTCATCCGAAAGGGTGCACCATGAGCCAAAGATGGCAATTGACTTGTAAAGGTACGCTATATTGCGATGGACTAATTACTGATTTTGATGACAAGCGAGAACGAAGGCAATGACTCGTTGTGATCAGTATGGGAATCTATCGTGTTCAGTACGTCGTCTGGTCTATTGTATGTCCTCTGTACTAATACGCTATCACAACTAACCACCTTAAATATAGATCATCTTGTCGTGGAAGGTATCTGCCCAAAGCTCAGCTTCCACGATGTCAGGACGGCAAGTGGTCATTTCCTCTGGGAATCCAACAATGTTGTTAAGCACTTCAGTCAACCCCCATTTAGGACCTATTAGGTTTGTATATTTCTACAGATGTATCTACCTATGAGGTCCTGACAGGTTGGAAATTCCCAGCTGCCCATGGAGATTCTCCATTCTCCAG
>Ga0307518_10003377_pt1 | contig 11506 bp, 11 predicted proteins | sample 25_EM_MG_FD_203889 | JGI IMG/M metagenome (GOLD analysis project Ga0307518, IMG submission 203889) | Populus trichocarpa ectomycorrhiza microbial communities from riparian zone in the Pacific Northwest, United States - 25_EM | ecosystem: Host-associated > Plants > Roots > Unclassified | place... | reverse complement strand
TAAAAAAAATTTAAAATAATATTTTTTAAAAATATTAAAATGACAACATATTGAATTGATTTAGGTTAACTCAGGTTAACATGTAAAGTCTACAAACCGTGTTATATGACAGTGATAATCTCGTAAAAAAACATATCAAAAAACATTTTGAAGCTTAATTGTTAATTAACACAATGTTAAATGTTAAAATTAAAAAAAAATCAATTATAAAAAAAAAACTCAAGTTAACCGGGTTAACTCGTTAAAGTCGTGATCTGAGTTAACTATAATAACTCCATGTAAAACAAATCAAAATAAATTATAAATCTTCATTCATAATTAAAAAAAAAAAAAAACAGAGTCCTCCTCCATTAGCTTCTGTTAATTATTTCTGAACAATCCTAAACCACTGGCTGTTTTATAACAAAATCATAAAAAACAAAAAAGAAGGAAGAAGAAGAAGGGACATGAGGTCCAAAATATTCTGCTGCTCGTCCCCACCTCAAACACCATCAAAACGTGAAGACATCCAACAACTTACTAGCTGTCAGCGTATGATACCTGTTTGGCTCTGCGGTTGAACCTGTGTTTGACTAAATTTTAAATTTTTTTTTTTGCTAAAATTGAGTGTGGTTTGTATTTTTTAGATCGTTTTGATGTGCTGATGTCAAAAATGATTTTTAAAAAATAAAAAAACATCATTAACATATATTTTGGCATGAAAAGCTATTTGAAAAGCAATAACTATCACACTGGCAAATACGCTGCAAGATTCAAGCAGCAACACATAAAACTTTACATTTATAAACACTTAATATATTTTTAAACAAAAATATTTTAAAAAACATTCCATGCTTGTTACTATAAGGACTACCCGGTTCTGAATAAAGTACGAAGCTTTTTAAAATAGTAATACCGTGGATAAACATCTCACACACAAACAAAAACACATCATCCATGGACATTCTGAAATCGCAATGTGCTGATATGTCTGCAAAATGTGAGGGATCCCTAAAGGGGAGGAATCGCAAAATGTTTAATGAGATTGCTGCCGTGGTGAAGGTGCAACAGATGTACAGGGGTTATCGCACTCGCCGCAGGATGGCAGACTCTGCTGTCGTTGCTCAAGAACTTTGGTTAGTCCATCAAAAACTTAGTTTCTGGTGTTTTTCTGGTATTATATGTGATGTACTAGAATTAGGGCTAAATTTTACTGGACACTAATTAACATTTGTGGTTTGTATTGATTTTAATTAAATTAAGGTGGCAAGCAATATACCATGCTGACTTGAATGAAAATACGGTTTCCTTCTTCAAAAACTCGAAATCAGAGAGTGCTGCTTCAAGGTGGAAACGTGTTGGATCTCATGCTTCTAAGGTCTCTCTATAGTCTCTACTCATTGATTATGTGTTATCAAAAATTGTCTTTTGTTTGTTGAGGACAAGGAAATTCTAAAAAGTTTTTAGTTTTCGACTAATGATGCAATAAACACCAAGCATAGTGATGAACATCAACAATCTTGAATTGGGTAGTCGTGGACTCAACAATCTTCAATGGTGACCCACGAGATGTAATGAATATTGAATTAGGTATAGTTATTAAATCCAGATCGGATAATAAATCAACTTACTATCTTAATTGACCTAAAACTTAAGAATGGATTGGGTTTTAAAAAAAACAAGTGGAGTTAATATGTTTAAATCTGGATGACTTGATAGGTTAACTAATAAACCAATTAAACTTTATTTTAACCTTTTTTATTTATAAAATGAACTTATTTCTATTAATATAAATTAACCTGTTAAATTCATGATTCGAGTTACGAATCGGGTTAGATTTAATAACTTTGGAACTATATATGAATATAAAAAAATACCAATAAGCCACAAGGCTGTTAATCAATTAATAAAAAATGAACAAGGTTTTTAGTTGCTATTTTGTTTTACAATATACATAGTTTTATGCTACCAAAAAAGAAAAAAAATTAAGAAGATATACAATGTTTAATTCGTGGAAATTTGGACTATTTTATGGCAGGTGGGCAAGGGCCTAAGCAAAAACGCAGAATCAGAGAAATTGTATTTCGAACATTGGATTGAAGCTGTAATTACATTCTCTTCGCACTGCCAATTTTCCATTTTTTTTCTTAATAATTATTCTATCATTTGGATTATTGATATTAATTTGCAGTAATTTTGTTGAAATCTGATATTGTGATTTATTTTTATCTTTTTTAAATAATTGTACATTAATTTAGATTGATCCAAGGCATCGTTACGGGGCATTCTTGTATATGTATTTCAAGAAATGGTCCGAGACAAACTCCAGTCAGCCTTTTTTTTACTGGTGATGTACCTTTCCTTTCCATCTTCTGATATTGGAAGTTTTTTTTTTTGTTTTTTTTTATTTCATCGTTACAATTTTCTTAATTTCATAAGACATTTTGGATTTCAAGCTTGCTACTCTTTTAGGTTGGATGTAGGAGATGGCAAAGAGGTTGAAGTTGAAGAATGTCCTAGGTCAAAGCTTCAAGAAAACAGCATAAAGTATCTAGGACCTGTATGCAATTTTTTATTATCAGCATAATTATAGCTTGAGTCATAAATTCTTTTTTTTTTTTTTGAAGTTCCTAACAGTCTGCATGCCATCTATTTCTTTCTGCGAATCAGAAGGAAAGAGAACAATATGAATGCATCATCATTGAAGGGAAGTTTTTTCACAAACAGTCCAGAAATCTTGTTGATACAAAGGGAAAGTGGATATTTGTTTTGAGCCCCGCTAAGAGACTGTATGCTGGACAGGTGAGAGGTCATAAATTGTGCAGAAACAATTGATATAGCTATAGTTTTCTCTTTAACTCTACTGTTTCTTGTATATTCATAAGCATCTTGATGCATTTTTTGCTGCTTGCAGAAAAAGAGGGGCAAGTTCCATCATTCGAGTTTCCTGGCCGGAGGTGCTACTATAGCTGCTGGAACGGTGATCATAGAGAATGGAAATCTTAAGGTATGTCAAAGTCAGAAAATCATCTTAACTTGCAATAATGCTTTTTGAATTTAAAATTTATGAATTATTGACAACTTAATCATTAAAATTCGGACACCTTATCAATCAATCCACAAAGAATATAGGTTTTAAGAATAGTTTTATAATATATTCTCTAATAAAAAATCCTCTTGGACATATAATGTTGCCCCAATGGAGTATGGGTATTGAATTTTCTACACATTGTATACAGGTCGATTTAAGAAATACGAAAGTTAGTATCATTGTCCCTATTAAATTCTGGCATCCATTTTTTTTAGCTTTACCGCGTATTGGATTATTGGTGCGGTGAGAGTGGACCCGATCTAATTATATGGGTTGACTCATGACTTAGGTGATTCGAGATTTAAACTTGACCCATGACCCGGGTCGATTCTTAAGTCAGGTTTAAGAAATATGGAATAAAGTTTGATAGCTTGACCAAGCAGAAAACCTCTCTAGTTTTCATTGATTTTTGGTAGTGTTGTAGGCATGGTAGAAAAACTTTTATCAGTGAAGCCCTTGAGACATGTTACTATATATATATATATATTTTAGAGTGATTTTATTATAAAATTTTTTTGAGGAATTTTATTTGAAAGATTTTGTGAAATTATTTTTCTTTTTTGGGAGATTCTGTTGACGAATTCTTGGGATGTTTTCTTCATTGATTTTAACTCTGCAGTTCATTTCTCCAATGAGTGGACATTACCGACCAACACAAGAAAAATTTGAAAGCTTTCTATCATTTTTCAAGGACAATGGAGTGAATCTTGATGAAGTCCAGGTAACTTTACTGTAAGGCTTGGGCTGTTATCCATGGTAGCAAATTATTTTTTCTCGTGTTATGTTTCTGGTATCTCTGTTCTTTTTGCAGGTAAACCAGGCTATTGAATATTCCAGCGCCAGCGATTATGCAGCCAAACTGAGTGGAAGTGGGAGCGGTAAGATGATGGAAGTTGCCAATATTAACTTAGAGCCTCCTCCTACGATGAGAACTCCCCATGAAGAGAAGGATTCTAAACTACAAGAAGTTGAGAAGGAAACCAGAGATGAAAACAAAAGGACGTTGTCGGAGGGTCTTGAGGAACCGAAGGCAACTATATTTGATCTTAACAAGTGGTCAACTGGAGCTGGCCCGAGAATTGGTAGTATTGCAGACTACCCAGCTGAAGTGCGAGAACAGGCCCTGGAGTTTGTTAACTTATCTTCAAAAACTCCACCCGCTTCAATGCTGTAGGTGGATTGCTAGCCAAAAAGTCTGAATCTCCTTTTTAATGGCTTTTGCTTTGTGAATGACTAGAGCGGTAAACTGCTGTAACTTGTCTTTGTATTCTGGGAGTTCAAGGCCTCATAGGCTCCTGCATGTGTTTTAATATTATAAATATTAAAAAAAGGAAGCCCAATTTGGTCCTCCCCATTCCAATCAGCCCATCCTATCCTATCCTACCGATAACCGTCACTAACTAACTCGCTTCCGAACCCGCGCTTTTCAAACAAATATAACGGCTCTACCAGCTATTTTCATTCCTCACAGCACAAACAAAAAAACTCCCCCCCCCCTCTCTCATTGCGTTCACTGACTGAAGAAAGAAACAAGAAAAAGCAGAATCTTTCTTTCATTTTCTCTAATGGAAGAAGAAGAAGAAGAAGAATATCGTATTCTGCTTGCTTTTGGTGATAGGCGATATGCTCCAACAGAAGAATATCAACAAATTCGACAAGAACAATTACCACTTGTCATGAATCTTGATGCTTGGAAAGATCCATCTACTTTTCAAGATTGGCTATCTTTTGGTTCACGACCAATCCGGACTGAAACCACCCTTGTTTGTTCTTTTACCACCACTATTGTAGGCCTTAGAGATGCAGAAATCAATGATCATGAATTGCTTCGATTTGTACGTTATCGACAATGCCCTTATGATGAGTATGCTATAAAGGTTTTAAATTCTAGCTCTAGAGAAATGGGGTACCTTTCTACACCAGTTGCTCAGGTTTTATCTCCTTTAGTTGATCTTCGAAAAATTAATCTTGAAGGTGAGGTGGCTTTTTCAAAAGTTAGACATGACATGTCTATTCCTTGTGCAGTTAGAATCCTTGCAAAGGCAGCTGATGTACAGGGTGTTAGAAAAGAGATTTTGCCACTCGACTTGCTTTTACATAAACTACCTCGTGCAAGTTTTGGTTCATATGAGGATTTGGGGCTTAAAGAAAAGAGTAGGATTGAGAAATTGGGGACTTTGGAGCCACCAAAGAAGGTGATTAAAGCTAAACTTCTTGATCATCAAAAGGAGGGGCTGTGGTGGTTGGTGAATAAAGAGAAGTCGGATGAGTTGCCCCCTTTTTGGGTGGTGAAAGATGGGTTGTATCTGAATGTTTTGACGAGGCATCAAACGAATAGGAGACCAGAGCCTTTGCATGGTGGGGTTTTTGCTGATGATTATGGATTAGGCAAGACTCTGACCTTGCTTTCTTTGATTGCTTTTGATAAGGTTGGCAATGTTACTGAAGGAACAGGCGAGGAGGACAGGTTAGAGTTTGTTTCTCGTGGTAAGAATTGGGGAAGGGTGAGTGAAAAGGGTACTGGAGAACAAAAAATGCATAGCCTTTTGGATAGTAATATAAAAGAAAGTTCTGTGCGCATGGCCGGGGAGTCTTCTAGTGCTTTGGTTGCTAAGAAAACACTAGTCGTGTGCCCTTCTGCTGTGTGTTCGACATGGGAAAACCAACTGCAGGAGCACACTCAAAAAGGTTCACTCAAGCTATACAAGTATTATGGGGATAACAGGACGAAGGATGCAGAGGAGCTTATGAAATATGATATAGTGTTGACCACATATAGTACCTTGGTTGCTGATGGATGTGAGCAAAAACGGTACCCTTTGATGAAGATCGAGTGGTGGCGAGTTATTTTGGATGAGGCTCATGTGATTACGAAGAAAGCAAATGAACAGCAAAGTCGGGAACTTGTTAAATTGACCGCTAGGAGGAGGTGGGCTGTTACAGGAGCACCCATCCAGAATGGATCGTTTGATTTATCTTCTCTGATGACCTTTTTCCGGTTAGATCCACTCTCTACAGAGTACTACTGGCAAGAGTTGTTGCAGAAACATCTTGCTAATGGAGATGAGAAAGGGTTCGTCCGACTGCAGGTAATATCAAGCTGCTGATTATATTAAATTCCGGTATTGTGAAATGTTATGTACACCTAAGGTATTGAAAATCGAATTGACAGATGCAATCTGTAATATTTAGGATTACAGTATGCAGATCTCTTGTCCCACTCGACTGAATGCTTCCGTGTTTTTGTGATTTTCTTTAAACATTTTCAGGAATTAATGGCAACCATTTCTTTGAGGAGAATAAAAGACAAGGTTTTAGTTGGATTGCCATCTAAAACTATAGAGACAGTTTCCTTCGAATTTTCTGGAGAAGAACGTGAACTGTATAATCAGATGGAAGCAGATTCCAAGAATGTTGTTGCATATTTTATTGCAGCTTATAAACTACGCAGCCGCTATATATCTGTGCTTTTTTCAGTTATTCAACTTCGGCAGTTATGTAATGACTCGGCCTTGTGCTCTATGGATCTCAGATCATTGCTCCCTTCTGACAATATTGGAGGTATTGGAGAGTTCTGCCTGTTCATATTTTTGTTCAATTTGGTTTTTGCAATTTCAATTGCTTAGAGAACCAGAAACTCTTGCGATGTCATTTGGAAGATAGTTTTTTAGACAGTGCTATCACCGAAGAGTCTTACAAAACTTCTGCAGTTATTTCAAATTGTGGAAGTTCTTGCCACATTTTTTCCCTGACAGTATGATTATAGCGTGCTTACTATTTGATCCTTGTTTCCAAGCAGATGGATCCAAACATCCGGAATTGCTTCGAAAGATGATCGATGGGCTTCAAGATGGTGAAGATATTGTCTGTACGGTTTGCCTTGATCCACCAACTGAGGCTACAATCACAATCTGTGAGCACATATTTTGCAAAAAGTGCATTTGCCATCACCTACAACAGAAAGTAACCGAACAAACCTGCCCAAATTGTCGGCGTCCTATTTCTTTCCCTGACCTGTTCTCAGCCCCTCCAGAATCTTCGGATCCCGAAAACCCTAAAAAACTGTCAAGAACAATCCCTTCCAAAGTCTCAGCTCTCATAAAACTCTTGAAGGAATCTAGGGTTGTAAACTCAATCAGTAAATCAGTAGTTTTTTCACTGTTTGATAAGATGTTGGCATTAATGGAAGAGCCTCTGGAAGATGCTGGCTTCAATACATTGCGGTTGGATGCATCAACAGATGAAATAAGGCAAGCTGAAATAATCAAGAAATTTAGTTCAGCAGGAGCAGACACGGTTCTGCTTGCCAGTCTCAAGACTTCAGGAACCGGCATAAACCTCACAGCTGCTTCCAAAGTCTACTTGTTGGAGCCATGGTGGAACTCAGCGGTTGAGGAACAGGCAATAAACCGTGTTCATCAATACGGACAGCAGGAGAATGTAAGAATTGTTAGATTGATTGCTCAAAATAGCATTGAAGAAAGGATATTGGAGATGCAGGAAAGGAAGAAAGTGGCCAATGAAGCTTTTGGAAGGCAAGGACGACCAAGTGAACAACAGGAGGCTAGCATATTTGATCTCTGTCGCCTCTTATTCTGATGAGTATACCTTGGTTTTTTTGGAGTGTATACTTTTTGGACATATAGAAATCCATCTGTAGTTTGTTTTAGGTGCCAGTGGTTGTTAGTTTCTTTTCTTTGCTTAATAGTTACAGGTTTGCTAATGATTTCAGACTTTGCTCTCTGCTGCAATTCTTCTTAACCGTTAGTTTGAACTCTCTATCAGTTAGCACTAAAAAAGAAGAAGAATAATTCATTTTCAATCCTCTTCGAAAGGAAATGCTACTAAGTTCTCCTTTAATGTGAACCTTTCTATAAAGAGCCCTTTGCTCTCTGCTCACAGGCAATTTCTGAACTTGCTGATTCAGCATGTGCTATAGGCAATGGATTAAAGCCAGGATCTTCTGAAACATTATCTCTTAGATCCATCCTTTAAGATGGTATCTTCCGAAACACCATGTTTTAGATCAGGATCAAACATGGATAATAAACCAGTGTTAGTAATAAGACATTATCACAAATAATTTTATCAGTTAATTTAAACAGTGGCAAATAAGGATGAAATGATAGAATGTCAACTTCCTTGTTTATGTTTTCAAAATCTTTTTTGTAGACTAAATTGCTAGAATTACAATTTCACTGATCACTAAACAAATAAATTCTATAATACCAACCAATCAATTTTGGTTCATGGAGTATTTTTTTGTGTGCTAACCCGGGTATCACACCCTTTTTAAAAGGTGAGACTAGTCCTATTCGGAGTTCGTAGATGTCCCTCTTAACAAATGCGCTTCTTGGGGATCGAACTTGTGTTCTCATCCTTGTAGGGATATAACGGTGTCTTAACCGCTAGATCAACACTTCATTGATTTTGGTTCATGGAGTATAATTTTTATAGTATAAATTCTTAGTTTTTGGTCTTATGAGGATTTGGGGCTTGAAAAAAAGTAGGATAGAGAAATTGGGGACTTTGGAGCCACCAAAGAATGTGATTAAAGCTGAACTTCTTGATCATCAAAATAAGGGGCTGTGGTAGTTGGTGAATAAAGAGAAGTCTGATGAGCTGTCCCCTTTTGGGTTGCATCTGAATGTTTTGACAATGCATCAAACGGATAGGAGACCAGAGCCTTTTCATGGTGGGATTTTTGCTGATGATCATGGATTGGGCAAGACTCTCACGTTGCTTTCTTTGATTTCTTTTGATAAGGTTGGCACCCTTCCTGAAGCGACAGGTAAAAGGTATAGGGTAATGTCTGTTTCTAGTGAGAAGAAGAGGGGTGGCCTGGTGAGTCGACTGGGAACTGGAGGACATAAAACACTTACCCTTTTGGGTAGCAATACGAAATAAAGTTCTTTGGGCATGGCTGATGAGTCTTCTAGTGCTTTGGTTGCTAAGCAAACATTAATTGTGTGCTCTTCTGTCGTGTGTTCAACATGGGAAAGCCAACTACAGGAACACACTCATAAAGGATCACACAAGCTATACAAGCATTATGGAAACAGCAGGACGAAGGATGTTGAGGACCTTAAGAAATATGATATGGTGTTGACCACATATAGAACCTTGACTAATGAGTGCTTTCGACGCATGCGTTGCCCTTTGAGGAAGATCGAGTGGTGGCGAGTCATTTTGGACGAGGCTCATGTGATTAAGAATGCAAATGCCAAGCGAAGTCGGGCAGTCACTAAATTTACTGCTAGGAGGAGGTGGGCTGTTACAGGAACACATCCAGAATGGATTGTTTGATTTATTTTCCCTGATATTGGCCTTTCTCCAGTTAGATCCACTCTCTATAAAACGCTACTGGCAAGGCCTGTTGCAGCCACTTGCTGATGGGGATGAGAACCTACTGCAGGTAATATCATGCTGCTGATTATATTCAATTCCTGCACTCTGAAACTTTGTGTGTCCACCCTAAGGTATTGACAATGGAATAGACAAATGCATTCTGCAATATTAGGATTACAGTATCCAGGATCTCTTGTAGTACCACTCATCTGGATTCTTTTACGTTTTTATGATTTTCTTTAAAACAATTTCAGGTTTTAATGGCAACCATTTCTCTGCGGCGAATAAAAGACAAGCTTTTAAATGGATTGCCATCTAAAACTGTAGAGACAGTTTCCTTACAACTTTTTGGAAAAGAACGTGAACTGTATGATCGGATGGAATCAAGTTCCAAGGATTTTGTCGATTACTTTATTTTTGCTGATAGACTACGCAGCCGCTATTCATTTGTGCTTTTTTTAGTTTTACGACTTCGCAAGTTATGTGATGATTCGGCCTGTTCTCAGCCCCTCGAGAATCTTCCAATCCTGAAAACACTAAAAAAAACATCATGATCAACTCCTTCTAAGGTCTCAACTCTCATAGAACTCTTGAAGGAATCTAGTTGTCACGACCTGAATTTCGGATCCATGACCGGCATATATGCAAGGTTTTCCTCCAAGGTTCCACGCCTATGTGAACCTAAACTTACATACTAACTTATCATTTAAATAAATTAATCAGAATTCAACGCAGCGCTAATAACAAAATTAACTTTATAATATAATTTGATTGTTTTAATATAAGAGTTAATACAAATTCATAGTTATGGAGCACTAACTAGACATAAAGAAAAAGTACAAATTTCAACCAAAAGAGCAAGTTCTGAAAGTCTAACAAAAATGACCCGCTAACAAACTATAAGCCTGTAAAGATAAATAATGAGAGGGTGAGTTCAACAACTTAGTGAGTAGATAATATTCAATATACATACACGAGGTAATACAACAATGAGGAATATATATATTCAATTATGACTTTAGATTCTTATAAGAATGTTTCTCAAATAGGCCTTAACAAGAATATCATATGGTAAAACTCGTCAGAAAATCAAAATGCAATGAGCATGAGGCTCCATTCTATGGGATGATCAGTCCACACAGGTTGGTGACTCCCCCGACCAACTAGGATTCAGATACGATGTGCACAAAGAATAACACTACCCTGTTAGCATGGATATTCTGACTGGCATACCATATATTCATAATCATAATCAAACAGACATATTCATATCTCAAGGCTCAACTCATAACATCAATCAAATGAGGAGTTATCAATTCAGAAGTCAATTCAAAATATATATTAGTTTATATCAAGAATTCAGATTCAACAATTGATCATGCGTTATTATAACAAAGATAATAATCAACATATATATTATCAAGCAGCATGATCCAATTCATATTAACAACTGAAAATATTTATAATATTTCTCATACATATGAAAAATTATCCACTCACCTGACTCGAAAGCAAACAGAACTTGAAAGCAGATACCGAAAAAAATCCTATATACTAATGTCCCACCGATAGAATATCAGGATTATTTGAATAAAAAGAAAACATATTCAAAAACGACTTGAAAGAATATACAACCTATTTAATACATTTAACTAAGGGTCTACCCTGTAACCCTATATGTTTTTGAACTAACTAGTTATTTTTTTCAAAACCCCAAAATTAAATGGTTTTTCCAAAATCTAATTCATAATAAAACAAATAATAAGACTTGATAATAATTCACTAAATAACCCTCAATTCATCAAACAAATATGCAAAAGCTAATATTACAGCTAGAGATCAATCTAGAATTTATCATATTTTTAAATGTCAAATTGTAACTTTATCAAATTGGAGGATCAATCTAAAAATATCATTAATTCATGACTATAGTGGAATTATGTTCATAATTCATCCTAACGCAAAATTCACCATTTATACAAATCAAAACTCAAAAACATCATCTTTATCTACAATCTTTCAAAAACAATTAAACAATTCATTACTCATAACAATCAACCCATAACATTCAAATCAATTCATCAATCA
>Ga0307518_10003376_pt1 | contig 11512 bp, 12 predicted proteins | sample 25_EM_MG_FD_203889 | JGI IMG/M metagenome (GOLD analysis project Ga0307518, IMG submission 203889) | Populus trichocarpa ectomycorrhiza microbial communities from riparian zone in the Pacific Northwest, United States - 25_EM | ecosystem: Host-associated > Plants > Roots > Unclassified | place... | reverse complement strand
TCACGCGGTGGGCCTAGCTCCCATTGATATTGCACTGTCGGAGAGGCTCGAAGACGCAGCGAAACGAATCCCATATATCCTGATACGCCCATGGCACCCCAACTTCCTTCATCCTGCAGTGGATACCGATGATGCCTCGACTGACCAATGGCTCACACCGCTGGAACAGCCGTTCAGTGCACTTCTATTAAAAGAACTACCTCACAAGGAATATCGGAGGGCTGCATCTTTTTGTCACATTATCGCTCGTCCCACGGACTCTGCTGGTGTGTTGAAAGGCGAAGTTAATACACTTACTATCATATAGATCTATGGTTTATGTAATAGTACGGAGCATTGTATTCCAATTTTGAACTCTCGCCGACATTCCGCCTGCAAGCCCGTTACAACAGGCGACTCATCGGACAGGGTGATGAATGACTCGGATGATGCCTGGTCGCATAAAACAGATTCATTGTAACAACGTACATGCACTTTCATAGACGTCTCCAAGTTTTTTCGAAAGGGCTGAAATTCTGGGTTTCTTTCGACAGCAGCAACGTGTGACAAAGTGACACGAGTGACGCACTTGGTTTTAGGGGCATTACTGTATTTAAACATTATTGATCGTATGTACCTTATGTAATTGCCTCGGTGAATCCGAATGAAAGGTCACGGAACACTCCTAGAGCGCGCAAGCAGGGCGGTGTAGAAGGGCGGTGTTGGAGCCAACCACCTGCACTGAAAAAGGGTCCTCTCTGAATAACACCTGGACATGGCTCCGCTACCGTAGGACCGATCCCTCTAGTAGCAGCCCCGCTCCTCCCTCGGAGGGGGGGCCTTCTTCGTATCTCAGTCTTGCCATCCCTACAGCAGGTGAGTACAACGAAGATGGCGCTAACACTGCTGACCTTGTGTACGAAGGCGAAGGCGACCTCACAGCCGTTCACCGTGCAAACCACCCCATTACAAAATTGTCATGCGTCTCATTCCGGCTTTTCAATCCAACAAAGAGGCTTGCTTCCTGCCCCAGTCGTCCAGTCCAGCTCAATCGGATCCAATGCACCAAGGTCTGCGTACACGAGGAACATCAAACGGTTCTTGATGCAGGAAATCGATGGATCATGCGCTTCTGCTCCTTTAACAGCCCACTGCTTCATGACCGGTTTCGTGTATGTCACCGCTATCACTCAACATACTTGTTGATTTCTCTTTGTCCAGCGACGCAATCAGCTACTCGGCCATTTTCGTCTGGCGTGCATTCCAAACTCTCTCGAGGTACACAATCCGCTATCTTCCCCATCGTTTCATACACTAACGCATCCGTGCATTCACACCAGCTTGCCCTTGCTCAGTAATTTTTCGTTCCTCGTCACCGATCGCCAAGCCTTTGATCCCGTTCTCTCCTTTGGCACTTGCGTGGGCCGACTCGATGATAAGCTAGGCTACAAAACGCGTTCGTGGATGTCTCTTGGCCATTCATCCAGACACTTTTCACCATGGGAGCTGTCATCGCCATATGGAAGCTTGGCCAGCCCAGCATCGCAGACGGCCGCGCGAACCCGGTATGAACCAATGCGCTGTCGTTCGTCTGTGTCGGGTCTCGGAGTGCTAGTATGGGTCTGCAAGGGATTATGGGCAAGAGGATGCATACGCACTCTACAACTACAGGTTTGTAATCTACATCGTCCCCCGTGTGCCGAGCTGATTACTTTCCCAGCCAGAGTCGTCTTGACCACGAGATATTGCGAACTCATGACGGATCCCCGGCTCTTCCATTTTTACCGCCTCGACATCTCACGCGACCATCCACGATCGTTGCGTCTTTCCTCGGAGCATTGTCTGGCCGGTCTATCGCGGGGGCACTCGGTATCGGCACAGGTATCGGATTCGTGCCAGCGAACAAAGGACTCGACGACTAGTAGCGAACGGTATCGCGCTTGAATGGAGAAGATGCCCTTGTGTATTTGTGGTCGATGTTGATGAACGAGCGAGCCCGCCTTTCAGGAAACGAGCTTATACCTTGGAGTAGACGGGTAGATGCTAGAGCGTGGAAATGGAATACAGGTGAATATCTGATCGAGATTACCCGATCTGACCTCAGGATGACATACGACTTCAAGTGACAACGATCGCCAGGATGCCTCGTCGCCGGTATTTCGTGATAGAAAAATCTGATCCATTTCATGTCCGTGGGCGTTCTCTTGATTTGCAACCCGCGCCGCACTGCGTACAGTGTGAAAGATAGATGAAGGGTGTCAAAATGGAGTAATATCGCGCAATGCTCGACAGTTACGAGGATGAAGAAGTGAAGTCACGAAATAATCTGCGATCCGCGGCCGATCAGCGTGAGGGCGTTTATAGGAAGATATAAAGGTCAGGCACTGACCATAATTGCCCAGACACGACCATCGCGGCAGTGACGGTGATGATGAGCGGACTAGAGAGCCGATGTGCATGGAGTCCATATCATAAGCATTTTTCAGCCCGTAGTCTGAATAAGCCGATACGTCGTGCAAAGTGCCACCAGTCGCCCAAGTCGCTGTGTGCGAGTATCCGGATAAGAAAAGGGCTGTAGTATCCACTGACAATGAATGCATACATAAAAAATCTGTCAAGAAGGTCCAGTGGGGGACGTTGGTGTGTGTTTGTGTTTGGTCGATTGAGCCAATCGCATCGCTGTCATCCACCGCTCCTTGTGTTGAGACCTCGAAAAAAAACCACGAACGCCAGGAAAAACCTTGCAAACATTCAAATATGCCCACCACAAAACAATATACCGTCAACGGTGTCAATATGGGCCACAATGATGCCACGGGAGGCATCACAATCGTGAACGCAGGGCACGCCCACGTTACCTGTAAAGTGTCCTTCAGTCTTGGTACCACATCTACTTACCATCAAACCTTTTCCGGAAAAAAGGCACCATCCATCTGGCAGGGGAGGCCAGACCAGCTGGCGGAGGAAATGAGCAGACAGAACCAGGCGCCAACTACTTGGAGGAGACAAGTCTGGTTAGTTAGGTCTGGGTCGAAATGTGGGATATACTCATAGCTTCCTTCGTAAACTTGTTCGCAGGAGGATCCAGGCCCCAGTGGCTGGTCTATGATCTGCAAGAAAATCATGGAAGAAGCCGCAGAAGCGGCCAGGGAGGCACTCCCCAAAGTATTCGAAAGCCTCCTCCAGGGATTATTCCGCATGCATAGCACGGAATAGATATGCATGTTCTATGCAGAATGTAGACAGAAATAACCCATGTGCTTTTGGTTGAAGCTGCCGCGGTGACCACCATTGAGAAGATATTGGAAAAAACATCGGAGCCAACTGGGGATTGCACATACGCTTGAGCAGCAGAAGGCTAGAGAAACGGACATCCGATCCTTAGCTATGCCATTTGTCTTATAAACGCCTCCTTCACAGCTTGGACCTGCCTTTGTGCTATGTGGCCTCAGTTACGGCGGTACAAATTTGTCCTATCGCGATTCCAAATATAGAATAGCTCCTTGCTTCGGATAAGTCAGATGGCAGCGGTGGCACAAGCTGTAGCATCACAACGACATGCACGAGGCCCTCGATGTGTGCCTACTTGCACCAAGGAAGACCGATAACGAGGACAGCGCTTTATTCTGGATGCTAGGACATGATCACCCATGATGGTCGGCGTGGGATAACCTGAAGTACAAATAGATTAAAAAAACTCTATGCCCAAAGAGATAAAACCCTACGCGCTGATTAATTCCCCTGGGCGTTTCATTGGTCAGGCCTACCAAGATTGGGGATAAATCAAATAATTCTTGATATGGTGGCTGCATCAGGTCCTGGGCGTAAACCATACACGACGTGCAGTGCAAGGAGGCTCACGGTTATCATGAATAGACACCATACGATGTGTACCACATATCGCAGTATTGCCGTATCCCTGGTTCATTTTCGTAGAACCCTGGGTCAATAATTCAGTATGTGACCGTGTTCTCGGGAAACACGTGTAGCGTCATTCGCCGGTACTAACGGCGGATGAGTGTCGAATTTATTTATTTTCCTATCGATGTAAAACGGGATAGTTAGGTGAACAACCAGTCTTCTCACCTTCAATGGGACTCCGAATCCTGGAAACCTGGATATTGGCGAACTTGAGCGGTTCACACATCAGGACACCGCTTTCGTATCTGGGGAGGAGATGCATCATGAAGAAATTGAATGGCCTTAGAAAACGGGATGCAAACAATGAATGTGAGCGAGATCGAAAGAGAGCCTCAAAACCAGCCGAGTGCTTGGTCGGATCGGCTCTTCCGTCGAGTCTGTAGGAGTAACTAGAGCTCCGTTGGAGGTTCCGGGCAACCCAGGCATGAAGTACATGCTGTCATCCACGGGCGTTGTGAACAAGTCCCAAGTTAGACTGCAACAATTCACCCATTTCCTGGGATTGTGAACCCATTTTTCCGCGTTGGATAAACTAGCTAGTTGGTCAGCACAAAGGGTGAGAGGTCGAATAAAGCACCTTGTGTCCCTCTCAGTAAGGGGACAGATAATATGTAGCGCAAAAACAGTGAATTCCTTGTTCGGAGATAAGAAATAGCTAAACATTTCCAGTGAGAACAATTTTGAGGGAATGACGGGTCTTGCCCAACTGTGCAGGGCTGACCTGGTAGGATAGGGTTGGGATAGGGGGCGGGATACGAAACAGCTGATCAACAGCGCAAACCCTCCCATGGTTTCTGAGCGTCCAAGTAATGCCTTACAGACCCACTGACGACGTACTACGTGTTATTTCTGTGGTTAAAGAAAAAGAAAAAGAAAACGATACCGCGGTGTGAGGTCAGTGTGTTGGTACGGTGGCGAACGATAGAATTCGGAGGGGGCAAATATAGAGTGGCGGCGAGTCGGACTTGATATAGTGGCGTACAAGTGCCAGCGTATGGCGAAACAACCTCAAAAAACTTTCCTTTTGGGACAGGTTGGCAGTGTTTGTCACGGTTGGATACCAGCCATTCTAGGAATCCGGATCAATCCGGGGCCTGTCTGCGTCGGACTCGGACCTTGTCTGGTACATACCAAGCCTTTGGCAAAGGTTCCCGGGGGCTTCGTCCCGACCTACGATATTTCAGTTTACCCCCGATCTGTTTGTACACTCACGATACACCACGGCTACGCCCTGAGGACCCAAAACTTGGAATTAAAATAAATAAAAAAAGGTTCCCGGGGACACATAGCCTTTTCAGGTAAGATCGATTAGGGGTGGTGTCACATCGTCGTCAAGCCATCGGTTGTGATGAAGCAGCGAGATTACAAAACTCATTACTATGGTATGCGTCAGATAGCCGAATTAGATCGATCGAGTACGGACTACACTCAGCTGCGACAATATTTATTACCACGACGACTACCACACGGACGTCAACGACACTCACTACGACCGGTCCAGTCATGCTTCAGCCTGGGTCGGACCTTGTCTGGCTGGCAAAGGTTCCCGGGGACACATAGCCTTTTCAGGTGAGATGTGAGATCGATCTGGAACCGAGATTACCCAAAGGCTTGGTACTACCACCGACGCAGGCAGGCCCCGGATTGCTCCGGATTCCTAGAATGGCTGGTATCCAACCGTGACAAACACTGCCAACCTGTCCCAAAAGGAAAGTCTTTTGAGGTTGTTTCGCCATACGCTGGCACTTGTACCCACTATATCAAGTCCGACTCGCCGCCACTTCATATTTGCACCCTCCGAATGGGCATCACGCCCTCAACCGTTCGCCACCGTACCAAGAAACTGACCTCACACCGCGGTATCGTTTTCTTTTTCTTTTTCTTTAACCACAGAAATAACACGTAGTACGTCGTCAGTGGGTCTGTAAGGCATTACTTGGACGCTCAGAAACCATGGGAGGGTTTGCGCTGTTGATCAGCTGTTTCGTATCCCGCCCCCTATTCCAACCCTATCCTACCAGGTCAGCCCTGCATAGCTGGGCAAGACCCGTCATTCCCTCAAAACTGTTCTCACTGGAAATGTTTAGCTATTTCTTACACATGAATGCCAGCTCCGACCAAGGAATTCACTGTTTTTGCGCTGCATATTATCTGTCCCCTTACTGAGAGGAATACAAGGGGAACACAAGGTGCTCTATTCGACCTCTCCCCCTTTGTGCTGACCAACTAGCTAGTTTATCCAACGCGGAAGAACGGGTTCACAATCCTAGGAAATGGGTGAATTGTTGCAGTCCAACTTGGACCGCCCGTGGATGACAACATGTACTTCATGCCTTGGTTACCCGGAACCTCCAACGGAGTTCCTCCACATTCGTTGTTTGCATCCCATTCTCTAAGGCCATTCAGTTCCTTCATGATGCATCTCCTCCCCAGACATGAAAGCGGTGTCCCGATGTGTGAACCGCTTAAGCCCGCCAATATCCGGGTTTCCAGGACTCGGGGTCCGATTGAGAAGGTGAGGAGACTGGTTGTTCACCTAACTATCCCGTTTTACATCGATAGGAAAATAAATAAATTCGACACTCATCCGCCGTTAGTACCGGCGAATGACGCTACATGTGCTTCCCGAGAACACGATCACATACTGAATTATTGACCCAGGGTTCTACGAAAATGAACCAGGGATACGGCAATACTGCGATATGTGGCACACATCGTATGGTGTCTATTCATGACAACCGTGAGCCTCCTTGCACTGCACGTCATGTATGGTTTACGCCCAGGACCTGATGCAGCCATCATATCAAGAATTATTTGATTTATCCCCAATCTTGGTAGGCCTGGTCGATGAAACGCCAAGGAGAATCAACCACCGCGTAGGGTTATATATCTCTAGCCACCGATGTTTTAAAAATCTGTTTGCGTTTCAGGTTATCCCACGCCGACCATCATGGGTGATCATGTCCTAGCATTCAGAATAAAGCGCTGTCCTCGATATCGGTCTTCCTTGGTGCAAGTAGGTACACATCGGGGGCGTGCATGTCGTTGTGATGCTACGGCTTGTGCCACCGCTGCCATCTGACTTATCCGAAGCAAGGAGTTATTCCATTTTTGGAATCGCGATAGGACAAATTTGTACCGCCGTAGCTGAGGCCACATAGCACAAAGACAGGCCCAAGCTATGAAGGAGGTGTTATAAAATGCCAGGAAGTACAATTTCTCTATTTATCGGATGACCCTTTCTCTAGTCCTCTGCTGCACAGACGTATGTGCAACCCCCAGTTGGCTCCGATGTCTCTTCTGATATCATCTCAATGGTGGTCATCGCGCAAAAGCACGTGGGTTATTTCGGTCTACGTGATAATGGACAGAACATGCATACCTATTCACCACCACCCATACAAAACAACCTTTTTCCAAGGTCAGACAGTGTTCCCCAGGCTGTGAATCCTTTGATGACCTTCTCTAAGAACGTAGACCATCTCCCACCGCGGCTCGGATGCTCCTGCGAACAAGTTTACGGAGGACGCTGTGAGTATATACCGGATTTCGACCCAGACCTAACTAACCAAGGTTATCCCCTCAGTGTCTGTTTCAGACTCTGTACGCAAGTGGTCAGCGTCTGGTTCACATGGACGCCTATTTTCCCCGCTATGTGTGCTGCTTCGTCTGGCTTCGCCTGTCATGTTTATGACACCTTTTTTCAGGAAAAGGTTTGACAATCAGTAGATGTGGTACCAAGACTGAAGGACACTTTACAGTTAATTCGACCCTCCCCGGCGTTCACAATCGTGATCCCTCCCGAGGCACCATAGCGACCCACATTAACACTGTTGACGGGATAGTACGTCTGTACGAGAGGCATGACTGAGAGCTTGGTAGACTTCTTTTGAGGTCGATTTATCGAGGTCTCAAGATGAGGAATGGTGGTTATGACTTCGGGACGACAACGATGCGATTGGCTCAATCGACCAAACACAAACACACACTAACTTCCCGCACTGGACCTTCTTGACAGATTTTTTATGTAGGCATTCATTGTCGGTGGATACTACAGCCCTTTTCTTATCCGGATACTCGCACATAGTGACTTGGGCGACTGGTAGCAGTTTGCACGACATATGGGCTTATTCAGACTACGGGCTGAAAAATGCTTATGATATTGGACTCCATGCACATCGGCTCTCTAGTCCGCTCATGATCACCGTCACTGCCGCGATGGTCGTGTCTGGGCAATTATGGTCAGTGCCTGACTTTTATATCTTCCTATAAACGCCCTCACGCTGATCGGCCGCGGATCGCAGATTATTTCGTGGCTTCACTTCTTCATCCTCGTAACTGTCGAGCGTTGCGCGATATTACTCCATTGACACCCTTTATCTATTTCGAAAAGAGCTTTCACACTGTACGCAGTGCCGCGCGGGTTGCAAAAAGCTTTGAGGAGGACGAAGAGAACGCCCCACGGACGTGAAATGGATCGGATTTTTCTATCACGAAATACCCGGCGAGGCACCCTGGTGATCGTCGTATGTCATCCTAAGGTCAGATCGGGTAACCTCGATCAGATATTCACCTGTATTCCATTTCCACGCTCTAGCATTTACCCGTCTACTCCTCCAGGTATGTGCTCGTTTCTTGAAAGGCGGGCTCGCTCGTTCGTCAACGTCAACCACAAACACACAAGGGCATCTTCTCCATTCAAGCGCGATACCGTTCGCTACTAGTCGTCGAGTCCTTAGTTCGCTGGCACGAATCCGATACCTGTGCCGATACCGAGTGCCCCCGTGATAGACCAGCCAGTCAGTGCTCCGAGGAAAGGCAACGATCGAGTATGGTCGCGCGAGATGTCGAGGCGGTAGAAGTGGAAGAGCTGGGGCTCGGTCATGAGTTCGCAATATGTCGTGGTCAAGACGACTCCGACTCTGGCTGGGAAAGTAATCAGCTTGGCACGCGAGGGGCGATGTAGATTACAAACCTGTAGTTGTAGAGTGCGTATGCATCCTCCTGCCCATAATCCCTTGCAGACCCATACTAGCACTCAGAAACCCGACAGACAAACGAGAGCGCATTGGTCCATACTGGGTTCGCGCGGCCGTCTGCGATGCTGCGCTGGCCAGACTTCCATATGGCGATGACAGCTCCCATGGTGAAACGCGTCTGGATGAATGTGCCAACGGACATCCACAATCGCGTTTTGCGACCTAGCTTATCACCGAGTCGGCCCACGAACGCGCCAAAGAAGGAGAGAACGGAGTAAAGAGCTTGGCGATCGGTGACGAGGAACGAAAGATTATGCCAATCACTGAGCAAGGGCAAGCTGGTGTGATGCACGGATACGTTAGTGTATGAAACGATGGGAAGATAGCGGACTGTGTACCTCCAGAGAGTTTGGAATGCATGCCAGACGAAAATGGCCGAGTCGCTGATTGCGTCGCTGGACACAGAAAAATCGTTGCAATGAACAAGTATGTTGAGTGATAGCGGTGACATACTCGAAACCGGTCATGAAGCAGGGGGCTGTTAAAGGAGCAGAAGCGCATGATCCATCGATTTCCTGCATCAAGAACCGTTTGATGTTCTTCGTGTACGCAGACCTTGGTGCATTGGATCCGATTGAGCTGGACTGGACGACTGGGGCAGGAAGCAAGCCTCTTTGTTGGACTGAAAAGCCGGAATGAGACGCATGACAATTTTGTAATGGGTGGTTTGTACGGTGAACGGCTGTGAGGTTGCCTTCGCCTCCGTACACAAGGTCAGCAGTGTTAGCGCCATCTTCGTTGTACTCACCTGCTGTAGGGATGGCAAGACTGAGATACGAAGAAGGCCCCCCCTCCGAGGGAGGAGCGGGGCTGCTACTAGAGGGATCGGTCCTACGGTAGCGGAGCCATGTCCAGGTGTTATTCAGAGAGGACCTTTTTTCAGTGCAGGTGGTTGGCTCTTCTACACAGCCCTGCTTGCGCGCTCTAGGAGTGTTCCGTGATCTTTCATTCCAAACCTGTTCGCCGTTCGGTTCGAGGCAGCTAAGGTACATACGATCAATAATGTTTAAATACAGTAATGCCCCTAAAACCAAGTGCGTCACTCGTGTCACTTTGTCACATGTTGCTGTTATCGAAAGAAACCCAGAATTTCAGCCCTTTCGAAAAACTTGGAGACATCTATGAAAGTGCATGTACGTTGTTACAATGAATCGGTTTTATGCGACCAGCCATCATCCGAGTCAACTTCATCATCCTGTCCGATGTTGCCCGTTGTAACGGGCAAGGTAGAATGTCAGCGAGTGCGAGTGCTGGAAAGGTCAAGAAAATCCCATATACTGGCGTTGACACTACGAAGAGACAAGTACAAAAGTTTCGTTCCGTGCGGTATGCCGCACGCTTAGGTACGTAACTATGTAATACTATGTAGTTCTTTCTGTACGTAGCGATATGAACGACAACGGTACCGGTGGAGTGTCCACGAATAAAATGATAAAGAGGATAACCAGTAACTGGATGACTTTCCGTAGGCTGAAATAATCAAAATATAATATCCCGGAGTTACAAACTAGACGGAACTCTATAATTGCACTGTTTATTCAGACGAATAATGTTGAAATTCCCGGTCCCTACAGTACCATTTTTTCCTTTATACTTAGTATGGACACGCCGAGCATTCCTTACATAATCACGGTCGTTCTTTATAGGATGTTTTCTTTCGTTTCGTACCTCAGTCTCTGTTTGCACAGAAGTACTGAGGTAAGGCTACTCTACACATTCATTTACTATGGTACTGACCTATGTAGTCATTTGTGACTCTTGTCTAGGTTAGTTAAATGCAGTCTCTGTTTGCACAGAAGTACTGAGTCATTTGTGACTCTTGTCTAGTGTCGAGCTGCGCCAGTTCACCTCTCAAATAATAAACCGTGGGCTAAAAGAATAGAATAATCTGAATATATCTTATCTACATCAACACTCATCTCTTGATGTCTGATCCTACTTATCTTGATGATTTCAACAACTTGCTTGCACATAATGCACCTGCATTGTCCCACCTCAGGCACTACTTCTCGGTAGCAATAGTGGTCTCTTAGATGGGGTTTCTTTGGCGGGAAGAACCGGTCATACAGACCAACCATCCACGCTGGCAACTTCCGAAATACCCTAAGAATAGAATGACGTATTCATTTCGCTCCATCCGCGCCAGCAACTTCCGACACTACCCTAAGAATAGAATGACGTATATTTATTCCGCTTCCCCGCCCAGCTGGCGCCCTCCACGCACCCTCAGCATGCCCTTTCAACCCTCTGCAGACCGTTCCCTTGCCTCTGGACGACCCTCCAGCAAATATGCTCTCCTCTGGAGAGCATCTCTGTACTGTTGGTGACCCTCTTCATCGGTAGCAGCTACCATTATTGGTGATCGTAGTATTTAACCCAATCAGTGCGTTTCTCCTCATCTCCTCAGATTCGTTGTCCATGGTCCCAAAGCTGCAAGGTGGAACATGGGCGGCCCTCCCTAGTGCTTCGAAGGGATTGGGCCGCCATTTTACCTCTCCTCGCAAAGTCAAAAATCCACGCAAGACGCAAACTTATGTTTCTTTTCCAGGTCAAGACATCAGGCAGCAGCGCCT
>Ga0307518_10003375_pt1 | contig 11513 bp, 10 predicted proteins | sample 25_EM_MG_FD_203889 | JGI IMG/M metagenome (GOLD analysis project Ga0307518, IMG submission 203889) | Populus trichocarpa ectomycorrhiza microbial communities from riparian zone in the Pacific Northwest, United States - 25_EM | ecosystem: Host-associated > Plants > Roots > Unclassified | place... | reverse complement strand
ATGGGCAGACTGAGCGGTCTAACCAGACACTCGAACAGTACCTACGGATCTACTGCAACTACCAGCAGGACAACTGGGCGGACCTACTCCCACTGGCGGAGTTTGCTTATAACAACGCACCAAGTGCAACCACCGGAGTCTCACCGTTCTTCACTAACAAGGGCTACCACCCTAACATCTCTGTCTACCCAGAACGCGACATGACCTCTGCCAGGGCTCGTGATTACGCAGTCGACCTCGAGTTGCTGCACCAATACCTTTGTGAAGAAATGGCCAACACGCAACTTCGCTACCAAGGTCCGGCTGATGCCAAACGTACTCCAGCACCGGACTTCAAAGTAGGCGATCAAGTATATGTGAAAGCCAAATACTTCCGGTCTACTCGACCATCCAAAAAGCTATCAGAAAACAATCTTGGGCCCCACACTATCATAGCACAAGTAGGCTCTCTCTCTTTTACGCTACGCCTTCCAGATTCCATGCGCGCCGTTCACCCCATCTTCCACATCTCCCAACTCGAACCAGCCATACCCAACACCATACCGGACCGGATACAGCCTCCACCGCCACCAGTCGAAGTAGATGGTGAACCGGAGTTCGAGATCTCTGAGATCCTCAACTCCAAGGTTGACCGTCGACGAAAATCGTGCAAACTGCTGTACTTGGTACGTTGGTCCGGTTACGAGGGAACTGACGAAGAAACCTCTTGGCTACTCGCCACTGAGCTAGGCAATGCTACGGAATTACTCGAAGACTACCATGTCCGGTACCCGGACAAACCCGGACCACTCACGTCCATGTAGTAATACTCTCATCTCCGTTTCCCTCTTATCTGTCTCTCCTTCTCTGTGTCATTTTGTCTTGTAATATCACTCACTAAACTCAGGTCACTTTTCTTTATAAACAAAAAGTAAAACTAATTTACATTCTATTTACAAAATCCGGACCGGACCAACTACTCCGGCACACCACTGCCAGGATTCTCCTGCTCCTCTTGGAGCCCCTGGACTTCCTTTTCGACCTCCTCCGGGTCGACCTCCGCCTCGCTGTCCTCCGACTCCTCGTTTTCATCCCAGGGCGCCGTAAAAAATCGGCACTCCTCAAGGAAGGTCTCGAGGCCGGCCGTCAGCCGCTCGTTACCTCTGGCCACCGAGCAAGTGGCATCTGCGACCTGGCGCATCTGACCGGACATCTCCTCCACCACTCCGGTCAACCGGTCCAACCGTTCCAGGAATGGCCCAGGGTCAAACCCGGACTGTTTCCCAGACGGCCCCGGTACTTCGACGATGTCATCGTCGTCGTCAACCTTCGCCGCCGTCTTTTTCTTCTTGCACTTCTTGCCTCCTCGCAGTGACGTCGCCACCTCTTTCTCCTTTGCCTTGCCCTTCCCCTTGTCCACAACCGGACCCGGACCACCCACCTCCGGCCACTCACATCGCTCTTTGAGACCGGCGCACTTCATGCACGCGCATTGCTTTGGCTTCTCAGGGTCCCGCTCGCACTTGGCCTTGTGCTTCGCACAGCAGACACACCTGCCAGGAAGTTAATAAAAAATAGCAAAAGAGATAAATAATTACTTACCGGACGTCATCGCTCCAGCCCCCACTCGGACCCGCCTCCGTTTCCTCCCTTGCTCGCTTCTTCAATGCCTCCTGCGCCATCACTCTCTGCCTCGCTGCAACCTCCACAGCCCTTCGCTGCACCTCCGCCCTGTCTTTCTCCGCCTGCTCACGCGCCTGGCGCTCCGCCTCCTCTCTTGCCTTCCGCCTTAGCGCGCTCCGCCTCCTTGTGAGCCCTTGCCTCCACCTCTTCACACGCTCGTCGCTCTGCCTCTTCCCTGTGTTGTTTCTCCTCTCTCTTGACCTGCTTGCGTCGATGCCTCTCCTTCATTTTGGCATCGAGGACGGCCGCCTCGTCTTTGCTACCGGACTGGAGCTCCGGTGTTGTCACCTTGGTCCAGTCCTTGGACTCGTCCGCAGAAGGGGCAGTAGGGGTGGTGGACTTGGCAGTGGCAGACATGATAAAATCAATAACAGGAAACTGGGGGTAAAAGCAAGGACCGGTCTGATCTTTATAGATCCAAATTTCGTACTCAGACAATCACTTCGGACTCCGCATTGTTCTAAGCGACCACATGACAGCCTCATTGGGGCCTCATGGGTTCAGCCCCTAAAAGGGGGATACTGTTATGACCATGCCCAACTCCGGGTCTTATCCGGTCACTCCGGTCACATCGCAGCTCTACAGCTCAACTCCGGTCGTGCTCGCGCAGTTAACCCTCTGTTAAGTACGACCCTTGGTCTATGCTCCATTCGCTCGTTACCACACTTCGCCGTTTACCCTGCTTTGACGTGAGTTCTCCGTGAACTCAATATGTCCTATACCTTGTAGCATTTTCACCGGACCTGACTTTATTTTCATCGGACCTGACCTAGTGCTTTCTCCGGTTATCCCTTGTCCACCTTTTAGGCTGTTTACTTGTCACTGTAAATACTCGACCCTAGTTCTCACTTAGTATAAGTACTCTGTAGATTATCCTGTACTTCTCAGTCTGAAATCAACCATAGTCTCTACTCCTGATCTTGTCCGTCTCTGTCTCTGTCTCTGTCTCCCCTTCTTGACCGGAACCTATGCAAGGGATCAACGCTCGTTGTCCTTAGTCGTTGAATCCAAATGGTCGCCAACTCCGGCCAGACTAATCTCTTGTCCAGCCCTCTGCCCTCTCCCTTCGTCTGTTTCCGTCCGGACCTGACTGGACCCCCTACCGGAGTAGACCCAGACTTGACATCCCTCTTACCTGGCTCACCCAGAAGGATGCTCCTTGGATCTTCTCTGGGGACTGTCGACACACCTTCAATGCTCTCAAGCACGCCTTCACCACTGCGCCCATCCTAACTCACTTTATCCTAGATACCCCTATCATCGTGGAAACGGATGCCTCTGACTACGCCGTCGCTGGCATCCTGTCTATTACCTGCGCAGATGGAGAGATCCGTCCGGTCGCTTTCTACTCCCGGACCTTGACAGCTCTGGAGCTGAACTACGACACCCATGATAAGGAACTCCTTGCCATCTTCGAGGCTTTCTGGAACTGGCGCCATTACCTTGAAGGCTCCACCTCTCCTATTGACGTCGTCACCGACCACAAGAACCTAGAGTATTTCTCTACCTCAAAAATCCTCTCCCGCCAGCAAGCCCGGTGGTCCGAGTTCCTCTCCCAATTCCACCTTGTCATTCGTTTCCGCCCCGGAAAACTCGGTGCCAAGCTGGACGCTCTCACTAGACGATGGGACGTCTACCCCAAAGAGGGGGATAGTGGCTACGCCTGCGCTAATCCACAAAATATCAGGCCGGTGTTCACTCAAGAACAGCTGACTAACTCCCTTCGCACAACCATTTTAGAGTTCCCGGTCCTTCGTTGAGCAGTTGCCATCATGGACGTGGAAACACTCCACAATGCCATCTTATCTGCTCTCCCCTCAGACCCCATTGCCCAGATCCACCTCTCAGACCCACCAGACTCTCGTTGGTCCACTGATGAGGCAGGATTCCTCCGCCTAGATGGTCGCATCTATGTACCGGACCTGGATGGTCTCCGCCTCCGGGTACTCTGGTACCACCATGATCACCCACTCTCTGGCCACTTTGGGCAAAACCGGACTTTGGAACTAATCTGGCGTAAGTATACCTGGCCTGGTCTCAGGACCTTCGTCAAGGACTACATCCAATCATGCACCTCCTGCGCTCGAGCTAAGACACCACGCCATTGACCCTACGGGTTACTAAAACAGCTCCCTGTTCCGGAAAGGCCTTGGAACTCCATATCCATGGACTTTATGCTCCATTCGCTCGTTACCACACCTCGCCATCTACCCTGCCTTGATGTGAGTTCTCCATGAACTCGATATATCCTATACCTTGTAGCATTTTCACCGGACCTGACCTAGTCCTAACTCCGGTCATTCCTTGTCCGCTATTAGGTTGTTTACTTGTCACCGTATGTACTCGGCCCTAGTTTCTACTTAGTATAAGTACCCTCTAGTTTATCTTGTACACCTCAGTCTGAAATCATCTAAGTTACTACTCCTATCCCCTTGTCTGTCTCCGTCTCTGTCTCCACCTGACCGGAACCTACACAAGGGATCAACGCCCGTTGTCCTTGTCATTGAATCCAATCAGTCGCAACTCCAGCCCAGGCTAACCTCTGCCCAAACCTCTGACCTTCTGCCCTTGTCCGTTTTTGTCCGGACTTGACTGGACCCCTTACCGGAGTAGACCTGGACTTGACAGGATGACAGAGTATGTGTCTTTATACTCTGCCTTGAAGAAGTCATAGCAATGCCTTCAAACATCAGGTGATGGAGTCCCTGTGACTTCATCACCTTTGGGCAGACGAGAGAGCTCCCATGCCATATTCTTGGCAAAATACATTGAATACATTCCAGAGATTGGCAGCATGTGCATGAGAGTGTGAGCGAATATAACAGTTGGATACTTGGTGGAAAGGCATCCTTGCATGTGCAGCTAGCTGGCTTAACTTAACATCAATCTTATCAAAACCTTCCTTAAGGATTGCATGGACTGAATCAGGGAGACGTCCCATTATCGATCCCTGATTATCCTTGTTGGAGATGGTTGTTCTACTGGTGTCGGTGGGGTCAGGAGTGGTCAAAGTGCAAGAAGGTGCCCGGCTTGCGGCTGGGGAAGGCGAGAAAAGGTGAGGGAGAGTGACCAGTGTTGGTGGTACAATTTTTGTTGTTGGAATGTTCTTCGTCGCTTGCAGCTGCTGTAGAACTAGTGAGACAAGGAGAAAAGGGGAACAGGCATCTATACATACCATAGTCACTGTATGGCTTGCTGGCTTGAAGCCTAGCTTATCAAGGCTAGTAGATGGTGCAAGACCATGTTTGGTTCCCTGGAACAATGGGGGAGAAGGTAGAGAAGGGTAGACACTTGCTTCTCTGGAATGGGATCCTCAACACTCTTCCATTGCTCCTGGTGCAAGGTCAGGTCAGGTGCATTGCCATACTGGTGGCCAAGATGGGTTGGTGCTCGACACTTGGGAGTGGGATCCCTGATGCTCTACCATAGGCTCCTGCATGGGCACTCTTGGTATGTCCCCATTTTGCCAGGGAGTGTCATCACTGGCTTCTTTAGACAATGTGTGGTCCACAGGTGTAGTGTCATGAATGGGCACTTCATGCTGGCCTTCCAAAGGTGTAGCTCAACGACTAACATTTCCCTGGACTTCACAAGGGAGAACAGATGGATGGTCTATATTTCAGGAGAGTATATCACTATTGACTGAAAGCTTCGATTGAGCACAAGGAATGAGACTGTCACATCCATGCCAACTCCAACACATCTCCTACTTGCTCCAATACATCTCCTCTTTGCTCTGACATCTCTCCTACCAACTCCAACATATCTCCTATTTGCTCCAACACATCTCCTACCAACTCCGACATATCTCCTATTAGCTCTGATGTATCTCCTATTAGCTCTGACGTATCTCCTATTAGCTCTGACGTATCTCCTATTAGCTCCGATGTATCTCCTACCAACTCCGATGTATCTCCTCCGAACTCCTACTCTGTTCCTCTGGTCCGTCCAGCCCGCTTCTGTCATACCTTCAGGTACATACCCTGTTTCCTTCCTGTCACTTACTTGTCACCCTGTTGCTACTTACTCCTTCCATGTGTTTACCCTTTTTATGTGTTTCCTCCTCTCATGTGTTTCTCCTACTCTGCCGTTCACATGTCTTGTGTTTATCACAAGGATCCTGTCCTTTCAGTTAGTATATAAGTCTCTGTGTATCTCCTCATACCTTAGTACGAATATCAACAAAGCCCCATCCTCATCTTGCTTCTGCCTGACTCTAAGTTTCTCCTCTGACTCAACTCCTACTCCTACTCCTACTCCTACTCCTACTCCTACTCCTACTCCTACTCCTCCGTCATAACTCTGCTCCTCCGAAATACGAGGGCTGAGCCTGTCCAAGGGCACAGCACATAAGCTGAAGCCGACACCCTCACCCCCTACGTCTTCCTTCCTCTTCTTCAGATGCTGAACTCCTCCCCTGTAGGACTTGTCCTCCTCTACATCGGACTTGTGTCTCCTCCTTTTGGAGTTGCACCTCCTCCCGTCAGACTTGTCCTCCTTTTTGTCAGAGTAGCACCCAGAAGCAAGGCAGAGATTGTAGGTGCTTGACAGAGACATACCTTGCCCATGATCGTTACTGTTAGATTGCACAACAGGTTCCAAGAGAAAGGGATGGACATCTAAATTCATTTCTCCACTATTGTGCAGCAGAGTGGCTGGTGTGGGCAGCTGACATCAGCGAAAAGCTGCATCTCGAACTAGACCAGTGTCTTTTGTGGTAGCTTTTATTCTTGGGCATAAAGTTCATGTGGGCGTGATGACTGGGGATGACGGTGCCCGATGGCCACCCCCGACCTGTATGTGAACATAGTTGTTGGTTGAAGAAGCAGACATATTGTTGTCCATCTCCATGGAATGGTCGAGAGTAGTACTTCATCTGTTTTCAGAGGCCATCTGTATGAGATAGTAGTATCTAAACTGTTGAAACTCCCATTTTGTCACTACCATTCTTTGGCACTTACTGTTAGTTTCCTTATTGGTGCAACAAGCATCCTTATGTAAGCACGGACTATTTTCACTGTGCTCAGAGATTCTTTTCACCTCAGTGTTCAAAGACAAAACACTGAGGTAAGATACCTACTCACACATTCATTTATTTAGTACTAACCTACTTAGCTTTATTGCCTCTGTCTAGGTTAGTTACATACAGAGTGTTCGAAGACGAAACACTGAGCTTTATTGCCTCTGTCTAGTTCCCTGCACCAGCCAACTCACAAAAGGTTATGAGCCCCGCTGGCTTATAAACTAGACAAGCAACAGCACTATCTAAACTATTCCTACGCAAAACATGTCTGGCCCATCCTCAGCTTTGACGGCCGGGAAAATGAAGTCTTCAACTGTAGCTGTGTCGGCAGCAGTCAAATCTGCGGGTTCAAGTTGTTTGTATGACCTGCCTTCACTGGAAAACGACAGAACGAACTTCCAGATGTGGAAGTTTTGTGTCCGAATGGTTCTAGGCATCCGAAGCCTATGGAATATCATTAGTGGAGACGAAGCCCAGCCAGATGAGACAACTCACCCGATCGAAAGCGAAGAGTGGCTCTCGAAGGACCGAGAAGCCCACGCCCAAATTACTCTCACCTTGAAGGACGAGCCCCTTAGTGGGGTGCTGTACACGACTACGTCTGCAGAAGCCTGGAGGAAGTTGAGTGAGCGTTACGAGGGAAAAGGGAAACAGTCTATCGCCTACCTTATAAGCGAGCTCTTCCACAGCACGCTCTCGGACAACAAGTCTATGGAGACCCAGTTAAACTCCATGCAGCAAAAGGCCAATGTGCTGAAGACACTCAGCCAGCCGCTTGAAGACTCCCTTATCGCGATAGCTATGGTAATCTCGCTCCCACCTTCATATTCCACCCTGTGGACCATTTTAATGGCTGCTGATGACAAACTTATGACGGACGCTGTAATAAATCAGGTCCTGATCAAAGAGAAGTTGAGAAAGGTTTCTTCTACCCTTTCGTCTCTTGCTGTGAAGACGACAGGACGACCTAAAGGGAAGGGAAAGGAAAAGGGGGTTAAGGAGGATAAAGGAAAGAAGTTGTGCACTTACTGCTCAAGAAATGGCCATACCGAGGACGAGTGTTGAAAGAAGGCCGCCGAATGCTTGAAGGAGAAAGATGATGCGTTGAAAGAAAAAACGGATGAGAAAAGGGAGTTAGCAGCTCATGTCGTGAAAGTGGGACTAACCCACTCACCTCCGCTGCATCTGTTTATGGCACAACAACTAGCCAGCACCCGTACTCAAAGGGACTGGATCGTTGATTCTGGCATGTCTGCACACATGTGCTCGGAACACAATTTATTCAATTCATATCGGCCATTATGGCCTCCCCAGCTCATTGGTCTTGGCGATGGCAGAACCATCCCCGCGACAGGAACTGGAGACGTTCGTCTATTGGTATATATTGGAGACGGTTGCCAAAGGGTCTTAATCCTCGTGATGTCTGCCATGTCCCAGTTTTGGACAAGAATTTATTGTCTGTCTCATGTCTTGCTAGGCACAACCTTCAAGTTATTTTTGGCGCGCAATCCTGCCAAATTATGAATGGTCAAGAGACAATCGGAACAGCATATAAAAAGGATGCACTATACATACTCTCCACAGCATGGTGCTCTGATGAGGCAACCTATGCCAAGAAGGCACCTCCGCAATCTGAAGATCCACGCCTGCTGCACACAACGTACTTGAACGTTTGTGGCCCCGTTGACACAGCAACGCAGATGGGCAATTACTACTTCACCACCTTCGTCAACACCTATTCCAATCACATCGTAGTCAGGCTCATGAAGTCTAAAGGAGAAATATCAAAATTTACCCAAGAATATCTTGATCACGCCGAAACCGTAATGGGCGAGCATGCTGCTCACTTCCACACGGCTGACATTGGAAACGGGACCTTTGACACCCTACAAGCCTACCTAAACACAAAAGGAATCAGTTGCGAAGTAGCAAACGAGCACGCACCGGGAATCGAGAGTGCAGCTGCACAGACAGATAGCAGACTACTCGAAACCGCCCAAATGATGTTGACGGACGCCGATTGGATCAGCAGGCACTGGGGAGATATCCTCCTGCATGCTGCCCATACCCTGAACCAGGCACCTACGCCCTTGATCACTGGTAATTGCATGCTGCGCAAAATATTCACTAAAAAGAAGCTACCGGTCAGAATGCTCTGAGCGCTCGAGTCTAGGGCAAGAAGGGACATACCTGATACCAATTACCCTCCATACATCCCCAGAACTCTCAACCAAAGGCCTGCAATTGCAAGCACAAACGGCCATCGAGGGTCTGAGCTGCAAACGGACAAGCTCAATTGTGAGTGCCGAAGGCCTGCAAGAGCGGGCACGAACGGCCTCAACCACCTCGCCGTCAACGAAATACACCCGATCGCTGAAGAAATGGAAGGGTTAGCATGTGGGATAGGGCCGCACTTCGTCCAAGGCCACTCAAACTCACCTGTGGGGCTGAGGGCGCCAACGAGCGCTGTGGAGAGCTCCAATGGGCTCACCGCTCGAGTACCTGGGTGGAAACGTCAAGAGGAAGCTGTAAACAGGTCAGTTAAGCCATCCGATCCATCTGATCAAAGCAGATCGCGTCATCAAGGCAACCTGACCCCCAAACTCGAATTTGGGGGTGAGACGATCAAAACGGACGTTAGGAGCGACGAAAAGCAGACAAATGGAGACGGACATACCTATGAAAGGGTCCCGAGCCAGCTGCTCGACCCGCTGACTTGAAACGTGCCTCCTACAGGCGAAATGGATGACTTGGAGGGGCCAGCTTGCAGGCGAGGCAGAGATCTGCACAGCAACGACTTGGAGACCTGTAAAGAGGGACATCAGTGGACCATAAAAGAAGAGAAAGGTCAGCTAAATGCAAACGGAATGGAGGGCTTACCTTGGTCAGTCGAAACAGATGACGACAAGAGCTGCAATGTGGACTGCAGCAAGATAAGGGCCCCAACAGAGTCAGGTGACCCAAGTCACATGAGCGACACGTGTGACGCTTCAACAAGGGGACTCACTGCGCCCTGCAACGTGTCTGGCCGTCGCGACCTCCGGTCCATGGCTACATCTAATAAAATATATTTTTTCCCCAGTCATTCTTTTGGAGAGACGGACGGTCTGTGCGACCACGGCACAATCGAGATGGACGATCTGCCAACCACATCTACAACCAACACACGCGCTTACTAAAGCATGGATGGCACAGCCACCCACGCAAGATTCGAAACGGACTCAAGCATCACACATTGAGTGGGTGCATATACCATTCATTTTCATTATTACAGGTATGCAAACCTATACTATACCATTTCTAAGGACTACTTGTTGAGTGGGTGTGTTGAAACTCCCATTTTGTCACTACCATTCTTTGGCACTTACTGTTAGTTTCCTTATTGGTGCAACAAGCATCCTTATGTAAGCACAGACTATTTTCACTGTGCTTGGAGATTCTTTTCACCTCAGTGTTTGAAGACAAAACACTGAGGTAAGATACCTACTCACACATTCATTTATTTAGTACTAACCTACTTAGCTTTATTGCCTCTGTCTAGGTTAGTTACATACTGTTATGGTCGCCCCACTCTTTTCTCTCTTCTCTTCTCTTCCCTTCTTGGACTAGCCTCATTGGTGTACAACACATGTTTTCCTGCTGTCTGTGTTGGCTATACCAACCTGTACTTTCCTGTGTTCGGCTGTGCCTGTAAACAGCCAATAGCCTTAGTTTCTCTTACCTCATGTACACCGCGCTGCCTCCATGAGGCTATCCGGACTATAGTATATAAGCCCTAGGGATAGCTCCTGTATTCCCCATTCTCGAGCTACCTAATCTAGCTAGTCTTTGCTCTCTGATCGTTCTCATATCTCTACCAAGAGATACTCTGAACTCTCGACCAAATCCAGTAGCTTTAGCTGGTTAGGGAACCGCTGTCCCTAGAACCAAGTCCCAAGCATCATCTGTGGGCACGACACAAGGAACAACAACAACCTTGTGAAGGACGAATGAACGACCTTTTGGGTTAGAACACGCCGAGACTCTGTCTCAGCGTAACACATACAGAGTGTTCGAAGACGAAACACTGAGCTTTATTGCCTCTGTCTAGTTCCCTGCATGAGCCAACTCACAAAATAAATGTACTAAACAAAACAATGAAGCTCACCAACTGGAAGGATGTGCAGGTAAGTGGAATGGGATGGGGGGAGAAGAAAACCATCAGTGAGTAGAATTCAAATAACATAGGATCACCGTTTGATGGGAAAGATTGGCTTTGATCAACAATCTGAATGCGTGCTAACAAAACAAGTCAGAAGTTGAAGGTTGTGTTGACAATGACAGTACCTGATGGTTGTTAGCAATATAGCATATGTGAGCTTTGATTAAGGAATATTCTTGGAGATGTGAAATGAAATAAAGACAAGAAAAGGAAACATTGTGTGAGAGGAAGCGCTGAGAGGGTGAGGACGGAGGGTTGGATGAGGGTCTGCAAAGTGCCTGCTGGGATTGTTAGCTATATATGAGAGTACAATGTGAGTAAGACATGTGACCTAAGATGGTAGAGGAAAGCTTTTTGCTAGCGACCATTGTATGGTGATCTGTCAGAACCGGTTCCTCCGACGAACTCCGACACGAGCAGAGATAAGTGAGAAGGGTTGTCGACGACAGGTGGAGGAGATGCGGAAGTGTTTGAGGACTTGGCTTCAGCGTATGTGCTGTGCCCTTGCGATACCTGCGTCCTCTTATTTCGGAGGACTTAAGGACAGAGTGACGGAGGTCCGACGAAGGTCGGAGTTGCCAGAAGGCAGAGGAGACAGAGGAGAACAGAGGGGAGTTCGCAGGAAGT
>Ga0307518_10003374_pt1 | contig 11517 bp, 6 predicted proteins | sample 25_EM_MG_FD_203889 | JGI IMG/M metagenome (GOLD analysis project Ga0307518, IMG submission 203889) | Populus trichocarpa ectomycorrhiza microbial communities from riparian zone in the Pacific Northwest, United States - 25_EM | ecosystem: Host-associated > Plants > Roots > Unclassified | place... | reverse complement strand
AAAAATAAATTCACAATCCAATAACTAATTATCATTTCTACACAAATTCAATTTTGCATCAAATTATAAACTAAACAATAAAATTAACAACAAATAATTGGTACCTAACTAATTATCCATTATCTATAAAGTTCAATTCAAACTTATTTAACATAAATAATTACCTTTTAATTATTTTCAATTTCATAAAAAAAAATCAATTTCCCTAAATTTTCAACTTGGTCCCCTTTAAATAACTCATCATTTCTTCAATTAAAACATATTTAAGTTACAAAATAAAACTCAATTTCATCAAATGAAAAATGAAATCAATTTCTCCTAAATCTTGAACAAACCCTAACATACAAATCATACATTAAAGCTATAAAACACTTAAATATAAAAACAAACTACAAATGGTACAAAGAAAACTCAATAAATCACCCTACAACATAAATGGGTGACAAAAAAAATTGGTAGGTTTGCTGACTAGGTGTAGCAAATCTTCACAAGAAATTAAACCAAGAGAAGAATGTTGACACTGTTAATAGATTTAGATCGACACCAACAATTTAGGGTGGATGAATTTGTGAAGATGGTGGCTGGATTTAGGAGCAAATAGTTGGAGGGGATGTAATGTTTTTAGGTAGGAAGAAGAAAAAGAAAGTCGAGGGGAATAGAGAACTATCAATAAGAAGAAAACGAATGTCTATCAAAAATTTTGTTAGAAAATACAAACATGTCATATTTTCGATGAAATTTTTATTTTTATTTTTTATTTTCTCTTTCCATTGAAATTTATGTCAGAATATATTATGTCACAATTTACATCAGCAATTACTGACGAAACATATTTCTTCACAATTTACATTGCTAATTACCGACAAAAAGTTTTCATCGCTATTTATATTATAAAGTGTTGATGAAATGTTTTTCATCATCGTTTCTGTTGCTATTTGCTAATTTTCTGGTAGTGCTACTTTACCATTTCAGTAAGGCAGATTTCATCATCATATATATGTGAAGAAGAGTAAGGCTTTTGCATGAAAACAAATTAGAGTTTTTTTCAAGTTTGATGGCTTATACTACATCATACACTTTCATAATGTTGTTTTAAAACATAGTATATCACTATGTTTGAGGATAAACAACCCTTTGTGTAAGGAAAAGACTTGTCTAAGTATCTTGGGTATACCGCCCTAACTAGTCACGCAGGCAAGAAGGCTAATAAGGTTAACAGGAAGGCTACATTAGTAGCGAAAAAAAAGGTAGGCGTGGAGTATACAAAGTCAAAACTAGATCACCTAAAAAGGCATCCTTTATTAGTAGCCCTTGTTTCAGTATGAAAAGAAAATTACAATGCATAAAAATGAGAAAAATCAATGCATGTAATTTTTATTTGTATGGAATGCAATTTTGCTTATATTTTCTTTATTCTTTATTCTTTATTGATATGAATTGTTGCAGGGACTCCTAAACAAATTAAGGGCACAAATGTAAAATAGGAGTTGCCACTTAGTTTATGATAACTAGGAATCATAACTGATCTTCAAATATTTTTGGGTAAGAAGGTGATTATGCTAAAGAAAAGATTTTAGTCATCCTAAAACATTCTACCTCTAAAGTAAGTTGCATTGTTGTTTGCTTTATGATACAAGTATCTATTATGCTCTTCCTAAGAACTTGCCTAAACTGGTATATGTAGATGTTTATGTTAAAGGGTTAACCTAAGATAATGATTTGGGACCTGATCTTGACAATAAGACTCAATCTTCACTTTTAAAATACCTGCATTCGACTCGAAAAAAGATGGTAAATGGTAAATTGGTCTTCACTCCCATTTTCTTTTATTATTTCTAAAATCAGCCCGTTGGCCTCTATTCATAGTCAATAGGTATTGATAGGGTCAAATCAACCCAGCCCAAATCTTCTTCTCATAACAAATGAAATATTCCTAAACAAGTATTCCAATAAAATAATTACAAATAAAAACCAAATAATTAATTGATATATATAATCACACACACACACACACACACACACACACACACATCTATATATGTATGTATGTTGCCATCTTAAAGGTTATTGTATAAGAAAAAAGCAAAATAAAAGGGTATTACCAAAGGCACCTTCAACTCACAAATCCATATTCATATGAAAATGATTTTTTTTTGTATATATATAAATATAGAATATATTTACAATAACACAAACATATTTTTTATTATTTTTTTACATATTTTATTTAATAATGTATCAACATTTAAATGGTAGAACCTCTTTTTTTTTTGGATTATACTAGAGATTGATTGATTCTTTGATAAAAATCAAAATTCACAAAACTAATTTTTTTATTTTAAATAAAAATATTCCTACCATGTTATCAAAATTTAAAAAAATATTAAAGATATTCCAAACTTACATTTACACAAATTACATCCCCACATGAAAATCCACTCACCATAATCATATATAAAATTAAGCACAATAATACAATAAAAAAATTAAACACTAACAATACATAAAAATTAAACATGTACATATGCTAAATTAAACATGACCTCAAAACAAACATCATAAAGTTGTTCACACATGAAATCAAACCAATAACATACTAAATCAAACCATACATATGCAAAACAAAACCAAACAAATTATATGCCAAAAAGAATTTATTCAAGATAAAATAAAATAAAATAAAAATCTTAGAAGCTACAAAACCTAACCAAAACATGCTGAAAAATAGGAGGTAATGTTGGCACATGGCTCACGCGTGTTGGCAATTTGATAGCATCTAGGTCAGACGACATGTTAATACACACCAGAGGTTAAACTTGAAAAAAAAAGGAGTAAAATCAGGACTTTTCTTGGTTGTGATGTCTAGTTCATTTTGGAGGGGAAAAGTTATAGTTTCTAAATGGTTTTGAGTTGGGGTTGGTTTGAAAAGGGAAAAGGTGTTGTGATTTTTCCTAGGTTTTGGGCAGATTCGTTGGTTTTGAAAGAGATTTGTGGCTAGAAAGAGGGGCTTTGTTGTGCTGGTGAATAAGAGAAAGAAATAGCGGTAAGGCAAATCAAATTATGATGGCTTTCAAGTTGAAAAAGGCTTGATAGTGTGTGAGTTTTAGGTGTTTTTTGGCTAGGATTTTGTGTGTTTCTTCAGAGGATTAAAGTTGTGATTTCTATAGAACATAAGAAGAAAAGAGAGGCTATAGGTCTTTATGGTAGAAATTCAGGGAGGCTAGGATTTGTTTGGTCATGGTGGGATTGGTTGTTGTTATTGGCAGTATGGAGAAGAACAAGAAGCTAATTGGTAGGTTTATGTTTATGGATGTGACTGGTGAAAGAGAATGGAAGACGGGCTGGTGGTCAGACTTATAAGAGGAGGAGATTGAGGGTTATGTATACTGGCAGTTTTTAGCTGTTAGAGGGAGGAGGCTCGATAAACAGTGTTGGCTAGGGTTTTTTTATGAGAAAAAAAGAGATTTCTTATGGCTTTTTTCTTTGGTGTTTTCTCTTATCACCCGTGGGATTTTTTTTTGTGTATGGACTGATTTCTTAATTTATAATGTTTATTTTCCATGTCAAATTTTAATTTCTCAATCCCTTCCTTATCTCATTCTATTTATTAAATTTTGGATTCCTTTTATATTTTGTCTTTTCATCTTTTATCTTATCTTTTCAATTCCTTTATATCTTTTATCCTTTAAGTTTAAAAATTCATAAAAAAAAATTTTAGATTTCAAATTTCTTTTATTTCTCCTAATAAATTGAAAATGGGTCTAAACTTTACTTCTGTCCTTTTTTCTTCCATCCCTATTATCTTACTCCCTTCTTTTCCTTTTTTTAATTTTCTTTCAAATTTTCATTTTTTTAAAATATGCTAAAGAGGGTAAAAACAATTATAACAAATGCCCTCTCTTCACAATACTTATGGTACAAAAACATTAAAAATTTATTTTTCTTTGATTTTTTATAGTAAATTTGTAAAGAAAATAAAGATATTATCGAAAAGCAAGATTCTCTCTTTTATAGAAAATAAGACATAGCGCTAAATAACACCACGATGATAGCAAAAATAAATGAAATGATCAACTTGGGATCCACACAAATAAAAATGAAAGGATTAACTTGGAATATATGTAAATAAAGGGATTAACTTGAGATCCAAATAAATAACATGATTAACTTGGGATCTGTTCGATAAAAATAAAAGGATTAACTTGGGATCCATCTGAAAAAGAATTAACTTGGGATCCATTTAAATGATATTATCAACTATAAATTTGTCTGATAAAAAATGAAAGGATTAACTTGGGATCCATTTGAAAAGGTATCAACTAAGGATCCATGCAATTAAAAATAACAGGATCAACTTGGGATCCATATAAAAAAGGATCAACTTAGGTCCCACACAAATAAAAATGACAGGATCAACTTAAGATATGTCATAATAAAATGAAAGGATCAACTTGAGATCCATGTAAAAAGAGAACAACTTGGGATTATCACAAAATAAAGGATCAAATTGGGATCCATGAAAATAAAAAATAACTGATCAATTTAGGATCCATACAAATGAAAAATAAAAGGATTGTTTTGAGATCTATAAAAATAAAAATAAAAGAGTCTTATTATAAGGTAACTAACCTAAAAAATAAAACAACTTTTCATGAAATGTATGAACTTCCCTACGTCACCTTATACTCTTAACTTTATCAACATATCTTTTTATCATGATATCAGGCTCACTTAGTTGCTTAAGTTTGATTTCTAAGTAGATGTCCTAGTTTTGAGCTTTTTTATCATGGTCTTTATCTCCTATTTATGAAGGCTTCATTTATGTCTAAAATTGCCCCCAAGGTTACATTACACAATTCTATATATTTTTATCAAACCACCTAACTCTCGTTTCTTGACTATGTATCATTCTACAATTCAGTCCTTTGACATAAATCCTTTGACATAAAACCTTTTGATACCTTGACATGACTTCTTTCATTGTTAAACATTTATTTGTCCTCAAGTCCATAATTTTTTTTGGTATCCATGTTGTTTTTTAATTTTAGAAATAAAATGTATCCCTTTGTTTTTTTTTATTGAATTTTTTCAATTAATATCAATATTGATTATGCAGTGGACCAAAAAAATATGATTTATTTTTTTGAAAATATAAATGGTTGAGTCAAGGAGAAAGGATGAACATGACTAAATAACACTTTGATTAGAATCTGGCCAAATTTTATTTTTAATGTGTTGGAAAAACAAAATACAACTTTAAGTATAATATTTCTTCACAACATCTAAATTCAAAGGTTTTGACAAAACTCCTCCATCTATATCTGATAAAATGAGGGCTCCTCCTGAAAATTCTTTATTTACTATGCAAGGACCTCAATAATTAGGCACTCATTTACTTTGATATATATATTTCAGGAATTCGCAAAATCTTTTTCAATACCAAATCTCATTTATGAAAATCATATGGGTGTACCTTCTTATCATAAGTCTAGCTATTCTTTTCTAATACAATTACGCATGACAAATCACGGCTAATCTTCTCATTAATCAGGTTCAACAATTGATACTAGACCTTGGCCCATTCGGACTCTTTTAGCTCCGATTTGTTTACTCTTAGATAAGGTATCTCCACTTTGAAAGGTATCATCACCTCCATTACATAACTAAAGAGTAAGGGGTTGCACTTTTATATGTTCTTGTAGTAGTTCTTGCAACCATTTTTTGTAAATTTTTATTTATATTTTTATTTATCTCTTCTACAACTTTGTTCATTTTAGGTCGATAAGATAAGGAGTTAAGATGTTTGATCTTCCATTTTACTGAATAATATTTCCATTAAAGTTTTAAAAAAAATTTATCACTATTAATTCTAGCAAATTGTATTGACAAATTATGTCTTTCTCAATAAATCTCTGGACCACTTTTTGAGTGACATAAGTGTAGGAAGCCACTTTAGTCCATTTTGTGAAATAGTAAATTCCTACCAAAATGAATCAATTTTCATTTCTTACCCTTGGATTTATTAGGCCAATCACATCCAATCCTCACATTACAAATGACCAAGGTATTGTCATATTATGGAGAGAAACTAACATTCAATATATCTTATCAACAAAAACTTGACATTTTCACTCATAATTATTGCAATTGTTCTCCATTATGGTCCAAAAGTATCCACTGATTTGTATTTGTCATGTTAGCATGTTCCTATTGTTGTGTGTGGCACATAAGATTTCATGCATTTTTTTCATGACCTTTTTCGCTTCTTTTTCATCTAAACATCTTAGTAGCATCCCATTAAATCCTCTATTGTATAGTATTTCTCCCATCTTAGTTGTACTTATACTATAAATTTACTTTCTTTTCCTTTGTTTGTCATTCTTCTTTCACCTAATAAATTATCAGTAAAGAATCCCCATATACATCAAGCCTTTCAACTTTTCTTTCCAAAGTAGTCTCAAGCCTATGGATACATGGTTTATATTTTGTTATGTTATTGGTGCATTTAAATTGTGACCTAATCACCATATAATATTGCTCATCAGTTGGTGAAATAAGCACTGCTCCTACATCATTACCACAAACATTTACTACTTCATCAAAGTATTGTATGTGTCCATATATCTTCGCTTAGTTCTTCTTCATTTTATACCACCACAATGTCTTCATCTAGAAATCTAAATCATAAGGGCTCGTTGTCATAAATTGTATTGTCTACCAAATGATTTGTTATGGCACTATCTTTCACTAACTTTTTAGTCATATAAATAATATAATATTCTACCAACATGACTTGCCACCATACGATTTTGTTAGAAAATTTAGGCTTTTTAAAGATATAATCATTTAGATCTATTTTGGATATCAATCAATTTGTATAATAAAGCATGTTCTACCTAAGTATTCATGCACTCCATACCAAACCATAATAGATCTTTTTTAGAAAGGTATATCGAGACTTGAATTAGAAAACTTCGAGATAAAGTAATAAACGACATGTCATTTTCTTTTAAAATTATAATGTTGACCCAAGACACAACCCATAACAGCTTATATTACAATTAAACACAATGTCACTAGCCTTTTAGAAACTGGCAGGACAACGAGTGGTGGATTCTATAAATACTATTTTATTTTATCAAAAACTCATTGATAATTCTACTTCCATACTCCCAGGTTCTTTTTACAAAGTAAACAAAAGATTGGTTCGCAAGTTGTTGTTAATTGGAAGATAAATCGGGTTATGTAGTTCATTTACCCATTTTAGAGGGGTTTCTAAAGAAATTTGGAGAAGAAATGAAGAAGAGAATCTTTTAGCTATTTTTCATGGCTTTTTCTCATCAGTCCAACTACAATATAAGGGGAGCAATTTTGCTTCTTAACCATTTTGATCGTTATAATGCTTTTATGTATTATTATTTTTAGATAACATACCTGGATTTTGACCTTATTGTAAGGTCTTTTAGAACAATGTTTCAGAAGACTCCTCGTAAGATTTCAGCTCGATCCAACAGTCAGATTGAAAGTTATACACAATAGCATAAAACTAATTAGTAGGTAATCATACGTCAAAATCTGGATTATCTTGTTCAATCCTTGCATAAATTATATCAGTTATTTTACTAAGTCCTTGAGACCATTTTATTTTTACCATGCTAATTCCTTGGGATAATTTTTCTCATTTTTTCTTATTTTTTTATCCATCAAAACCCATTACCAGTTTCGTCGACGTTATGAATTTTAACCTAAAATTCATAATCCTCATTTCACATTTAACAATGCCTTTGCATTTATTTATAAAGATCATCCTCTCCATTACACATCACATTTATTATTATTTTCTCTCCTGAAATTCTTTACCATTCTGATAAAATTTCATACATTTTAAAACGAAGGTCTACTTTTTCTTACTTATTGATCATGTATTTAAACTCATTTTAATGTTTATTTACTTATTTTCTATTTATTATATTTTCAAGATTCCAGGGTTTATAGTTAAATTGCCTAGGAACAAGTTTCTGCACATGATAATAGGGTCATAGGGCCTATAAGATTATATGTTTACAAGGCAATTAGTGAATTAGGGGCTATCACGGCTAAGTTAGGTTGTTATTACTTTTTCTAATACATTGGCATTCATCTCATTGCATGAGGCATAGTAGTTTCAACCACTCTTAGTGGAGTACTTGTTGTTATAGAATCTTCTAGGACTTGCCCTCTAGGTGTATAAGTCCATAGAACTCTAAATATACTTTGTCGTAGTTCATTTGGGATTTGATTCATTTTGATCATATATGGCCTATATAGTTCAATTGACTACTACAATATTGTTGTGGCAAGTCATGTTTGTTGTGCTCTCCATCTTTGTCTAAATGACCCTTATATCAACATTAGAGAGATTTAAATGTGGAAGAAAGACACTTCTTAAAAAACAATTATGATTATCTAGCTGGCACTTGTTATAGCTACTGGTTATGACCACCTTATACTGCCATCTAGCTCTTAGAAGGGATATGTGCATGGTTATGTTTGAGGAATAGATATACCTAAATGCTTATTTATGTTTGTGGTGATTACATGGTTGGAGGAAATAGAAATGTGAGTGATTAAATAGGGACAATACGGTTATATAAATATACAGTTCTATATTATACAGGTGAGTTAGATAATAAAGATCCTTCTTGTGTCACGTTTGACACTGGTTGATCCATAGGAGGTGATGAAGGAATATTAGGTTCCTCACAACCAAGAAATCAGGTCCTCTCTATTGCTTGTATTAATTGCTCATCAAGTGCAACAGCAACAAGTTTACTTGTATTCTTCTTTAGTGGCATATTTACTAGTAAATGAAACAAATATTGAATTTATCACATCTAGCATGCTAATTTGTTCATTTAGTGCAGTAGCAACAAGTTTACTTTTTTCTTTTAACAATAAGAAACTACAGCTAGAAACTTAATTATAGATGGAGACATGTAACAACCTCACAAAATAAAATGAAATTGTGGATACTAGACCTCGAATCTTGAAAAAAAAAATCAACCTCACAAAATCAAATGAAATTGTGAATACTAGACCCAAATCTTGAAAAACAATGTTTTTTCTATCTACTACTAAGCATAAAAGAAAACGAGTGTAGAAGAAGAGAAAGTAAAAGATGTTGGAATTGAAAGAAAGCAAGTAAATAAAGCTTGTAAAAGAAAGAAAGTAAAAAAAAAAAAAAGTAAACGAGTTTTTATCTGAAACTTTGCATTCATAGGAAACAAATTTTATTATATTAGTTAATAAGTTAAGTTGATGAAAAATTAGAATGTGTGGCTCATTGAGAAACGAAAAGGATGTTTTTATAGAAATCAGAGGAGTAAAACTGGAATATCTAGTAAACCATAACGGGAATGTTGTACTTTGTTACCATGTTAGTGTGTTTGGTATTTTGGTAGCTTTTGTGGTTGTAGTTTGAAAAAAATTGTTTTATAAAAAGTACTTTTAGTTGAGGTTGGTTTGTTAAAATATATGTTTAGTTAAAACTGTTGTTAAAATTGAGGTTGAACAAAAGTTGTTTAATGTGTTTGATTAAGAATGCTTTTAAAATTGAGGTTATAAAATAACTAAAAATGATATATATTAATATTGATGGTTTTTAATTTCAATATTGTAAACTTAACTACTGCTATTACATCATGAAATAAACAATACTTTATATAAAATATTTTTTATTATTCAATTAAATTATCTGTAATTCCATCACATACGAAATCTATCCGACAAGGACTACAGTTTCCATGGCTTCCTGAGCATGCAACATCAGGTAAAATATCATCAGAACAAAATTAGGATTGCAATCAAATTCTGCAAATGCTACGTCATCATGCGATCTCCTTCTAATGTAATTATGTAGTGTCATTGATTAATGTTAAACACTAGTTTTTTTAATAAAACACAATATCTGAGAATTGTTTTTTGGATTTTTTTTATTTTACTGAGTCGAACCGGTCCAACACATTTAGGTTTGGGTCAGACCCGATCCGGCCATGAACAGTGGAGACACTCTCCACTGTTCACTTTGTAGAACAGTGGAGAGCAGCCCAAACAAAGGGGAAGAGGAAGGGGAAGAGCAGCGCGACAGTGATGGATTGAGGGACAGTGGAAAGTGGAAACGCTAGAGGCCGGTCACTCTCCACTGTTCACGTCCACTGTTCACTTTGCAGAATAGTGAAGAGCAGCCCAAACAAAAGAGAAGGGGAAGGGAAAGGGGAAGAGTAGCACGGCGGTGATGGACTGAAGGACGGTGGAAAAGCCGGAGGCCGGTCACTCTTCACTATTCACGTTGCAAAACAGTGGAGAATGCAGAAGACAGACAAAGGAGAAGGAGAAGGGGAAGAGTAGCGCGGCAGTGGGAACGACGGAGGCTAGTGGTGAAAGGGAGCTGCTCTCCACTGATGGACGGCGATCCTTCTTTTTTTCCTCTGTTTTTGCTCTTCTCTTTCGCTCTTTCTTATGGCCTCCTGTCTACAAAAATAAACAGAATAGAAACATAGCATTGTGAAAAGCATGTAGAAATAGCTTTTACAAAACTGAGTTTTGAACACATTTTATGGTGGGGGCCATGCATGAAAATTATGTTCTGTTTTGTAACCAAATAAGATGAAATCACGGTTACATAAAAAAGCTACCGCAAATGCATAGCCAAACAGGCTCAAAAATGACAACTCTGATGCTGGTAGTTTTACAATTTGCTTGGATTTTTATTTTATTTTTTTATCTATCGTGAAAATATTTTATGTAGTGAAAATAAATAGATTTGGAATTTTATTTTATTTTGTAAATTGACAAATATTTAATGATATTTAATGAAAAGTAAAAATAAATTATGATATATTGTTTCTCAAAAGAAATTTTAATTTTCCTCCTTTACATGCCCCTTCCAAATTTTAACTTTTCAGTCGAGTTTTTGGGGGGATTTACAATGCTAAAAGAATTAAAATTACCCAATCAAATTGAAAAGAAAAGAAAAGAAAAAAACCCATTCTGCTAACCAAATACCATGCAATTGCTTTCGATACAAACCAATAGCTTAGAGAAAATGCACAGTTTTATTAAACATTTTGTAAATGATCAAGTTACAGAATTATTGGCATTGCTAACTGTGGTTCCAAATACCAAGACTACCCCTAAACATGGTGCTACGAACTGTTAATTTACGATTACTAACATCAGATCAGTCCTAAATCTTTTTACAAAATGTGCAGGCATATACTGTAATCTGCTACAAGCAGGTTCATCTCATGCAGTTCACACAATTTGGACATTCAAGGTTCAACCATGTCATGGTACGCTGGAGCACAAAACTGAACTTCAAAAGATTTACCAACGGCGGCGCATAGAGATCTGGAGCTACACAAGTCTACAATTACAACTGAATGAACAGCTCACGCTACGGACTCACCATCCTGCCTGAGTAACTCCTACAAAAGATCAACTCGTATAAGCATCAATCCAATACTTTAGTCTAGCATC
>Ga0307518_10003372_pt1 | contig 11517 bp, 14 predicted proteins | sample 25_EM_MG_FD_203889 | JGI IMG/M metagenome (GOLD analysis project Ga0307518, IMG submission 203889) | Populus trichocarpa ectomycorrhiza microbial communities from riparian zone in the Pacific Northwest, United States - 25_EM | ecosystem: Host-associated > Plants > Roots > Unclassified | place... | reverse complement strand
ATCAAAGAGCCATATGGCCAAGACTACGCCATACTGGTACAATGGTGTGCCCAACGCAGTACACAAAAATTGTCGAAGGTCGACCGAACTGATGCTAAGGTGTTTCACGAACCAACGCCATGACTACCGTGACACTATAAGACCCAGATCAGTTCGATATAGACACTCCAAGGGCAGTAAAATCTCCTTACTCGTCAACTTTCTATTGGCCGCGGAGCGTAGCTATTCAGAACTGTCTGCAAAAGAAGATGAGGGTCACTTACCCCGCCACGATAGATCATGCCTTCTCGTTTAGCTGCCTCTGATCAAAGTCGATGAAGGTTACGGTGTCAGGAAAAGGGAAGTAACCTACGTGAGAAAGGGGACATCCTCTTTCTGTCTCCCATGCAACTGAGTGCGTATCGAACGATGGCCTCTGTCATAGATTGTACTCGATCGTCTTCTAGACCGCCCGACCGACCAGCAAGTAAACAGATCTTGGCGATCTCATTTGGAAATACATTGTCTGACAGCCCGTCGGTCTTCGACCAGTGTTAGATATCACCTCTAGACGCAGTAATGGACCTACATATGCAACAACAATATCACCATCTCGGAGTCTTGTCTCGTAGGAAGCAGCCGAACTGGGAGAATCAAGGCTGTCGTGTGTATCACTACTGCTCGATGAAGGTAACTTTGTGAGTTGTCTTTGTGTAAATGTCAGAGGAAAGACGATAATAATGACCACCATCCCTGTACTTACAAGGGACAGTTGAAGAAATGCGTTTGCGCTGGCTGTTTGTGGATTACCATTGACGAGCGGATGATCATAAAACCACTGTCACCTAGACTATCGTGATAGTGTGAGAGATTGTGTAAGGCATGGTAATGTGGTTGGGTGTCTGGGCTCACTTAGTGGCACGTAAAACACCTGATGCAGAATTCAGGTTGATCAGACATGCAGTACTGGAGCCTGCCAGTGACCCAGGAGTTGAAACAATAAAAGAAGGAAGGTACTTTATGGACACATACCAGCTTTGACTTGTCCGTCTCGTAGTACGCTCTGATACGCGAGATCCAAACATTGACATGGCGTCAGCTCGCGCCCCTCCACCTGACTGAGATCGCCCTGATCTTGCGTTGGGTCTGTCTCTGGTTCCCCCGCCCATGAATCACGGGAATAACGATACGCATAGTACATTAGAGACTGAGAGAAAAGGGACGGATCAATTCCCGAGTCTACCCAACCACCGACTCCGTCAGCAACTCCGAGGGCAACACCCTGTGTCAAAGACCGTTGTGAGACACGGAGGGAAGAAGGCCAACGTGTTCACCCACCGAGCCACTGCGCATCTTTAGAGACACCACTGACATTGAGTACTTTAGCACAAGTAAAGGCAAGCACAGCTTACGTCGGTAACGTAGAAGAAATCTTCTCCTGAGGTCTTACTTATGTTATTTTGGCGGAGAGTAAGTATCCCATCTCTCCATTTTCCGATGTGCGAGTTTGCAGGAAATGGTGTATGGAACCGAGTTACCTTTGGATCAGGTGGTTTCGCTGCCCAGCTAGCGCCTATGTGAAAAGTGAATGGTCGTGTGGATGTGGAGATAAATTTTGCAGATGCCTGTGGTGTGCATAGTCGGAAATGGGCGCGATTCCATACACCGTGGCCAGACAAACCTCGAGAACAGTGATGTCGTCCGAATAGCCAGATCATCTGCGACGGTGGAAGACTGTCAGTGACGGTCAACGGAACATGGTCTGCATCATGACACGTGACACGACAGCGGTAGCTAGGGGTTATTATTAAATACAGCTAAAGCTCAGTTGACCAAAGCTGTCTATCGGTGCGGTGCATAGTTTGTCGATTCAGTCCATCAGATATCACAGCCAAGAAACCGCAGAAGACCACCTGCTTCACTATCCGAAGGACCACTGATCTGGTTCTGAGCGAATCATATTTGCTGTGCTGTCTGCGTTAGAAACTTGGGTCGGAATCAGCGATGTGGTAAGATGATATCAGTGATGCTTCCAAGTGCAGACTTTATGGGGAAGCAAATGACAATATCCTTGCAGACAAATAATTCAAATCCCGATGACGCTGTATATCGCCTCGATCGAACGATATGATTAGTATCTGGATCACGATACAACTTGACACTCTAAAGGGCTTCCCTCTATGATGGTATAGCCCTTTCTTGGCTCCGTACCTCCTCGCGAGCTCGAACGTAGTTCCTCCACAGTGCATTCCATTCCGCTTCCGGAATACCCTCTCCTGGTCTACGAGAGCTCTCGGCGCCACCCGATGGAACGCCAGCCCATGCTAGCGCACGTTCATAGCAATCGAGCGCCTTAGTCATGCTGTCTTGTTCGTTGAGAATCCCCATCAAATTCCACGCCTCAGCCGCCGTACGGCGGGCGTCACGAAGCAGTGCTCTGGCTGGCTTGCGCATGGTTGTGGATTTCGTAAATGCTTGCATCAAAGATGTGTCAGCATGTGGTATTTGTGCACCGGCACTTTGTAACGCTCTTCCAGAAAGTGAAAGAACAATGTGTTCTGCAGATTCTGCGGCTTTAGATAGATGTTTCAGCGGGGATTCATGCGATGAACGGGTAGCATAGAGAACCTCCGCAAGGTGGATGGATATGAGCGAGGAGCGGTGAAGTAAATATAGTACATGTAAGAGGTGAGGGGGTGAGGTGATGCTAGTGGGAGCGGGAATGGACCGTAGCAGGGAAAGGGCAGTATGTTGCGTCTCCTGCGCTTCTTCGAGTTTGTGGGACGTCGAATAATACGCAGACAGCGACACCAACGCAGAAGCAAGTGTGCGCTGTGCAGACGGAGATGAAGGGATAGTCTGTGTAAAAATGGGGAGTGAGGTTCCCTCAGCCTGTCGACTCCCCTGGGTCATGCCGATTGTCCGCGCCCACCACTCTATTGCATCACCGTAGTCTCCCAGCCGGAAATTGAGGTCCCCGAGTTTCAGAGCAGTACGACAAGCCTCTGGACCTTTGCTAGAAAGACCAAACCAGACGTGTTCATAGTCGGAACGAGCGTCAAACAAGGCATCCTTGGTGCCCATGCGCTCCAAAACTGAGGCACGACGCGTGGTCAGTTCAAGAGGGGTTTGTGGGTGCAGTTTCCCAGAGGGCATAACATCCTTTGCAGCCTCGAGTGCACGCGACAAGAACCCCTCTGCACTACCCAAGCGAGCATCCACAATATTGAGCTCACCAGATCCTCGAAGCCCTTGACTAGCCGATGAGGTAGGCCTTACACTGCCTGCTTGGGAGCCAATGCCCCAATTTTCGGCCATCCACGCAGCCCTCACCGCATGTCTCCCTTTGAATCCAAGAGCAGCATCTGTACCATACTCATCGCCACCTGTCCACCTTTCGGCATCACGGTCCCATTCCCAGCGCCTGGTCTCAGGATCCGTATCTGGTAGGAGCTCGACGTTCTCAACCCAAAAATGAGCTCCCTCGAATGCGGTTAAGCCGGTCGCTCCGATTGCGAAAATACCAAGTAGGGAGAGCTTCGCAAAGCGCCGGAAAAAATCGAACGCAAATTCGGCTGAACGAGATAATTGATCTTGTATAGAGATAGAAGAATAATTGCCGCCTTGAGACGGAGATAATGAGGGAGGTTGCTTGTCGTTGCTTTGTGACTGAAGCCCTCTGCGTATCCACAGAGAGGTTGAAAGAGGAGGTCGCAGCATAGGCAAGACCCTTGGTGTCCTCAGCATGGTGTAGCACATCACCATACTGCAGGTTCAGTCAGAGTGAGTCTAACGATGACGTCGACATACAAACACTTCGCTTGAACTGGAAGTAGGATATGCGCTTATGTAATACATAGTCCTGTTGCCTCGTTTCAGACCAGTGATCGCTCGTGCGGCTGGACTAGTTGTGTGGCAGGTCACTTGACGAGATGTGGCTGCTAGAAACGAGGTGCTTTGCGGTATGGTGTACGGCACTACAGGGCACTACCCCATCACTGACCCTAGCACGCCAGTCACCAATGTGATCTCTAGAAGTTTTTAGCCAGGTCTGGAAGAGTGATCCTTCCTGTTGTATCGCATTTTTTACGGGCCTACAGATATTCCTCGACGTTAGGGGATTTTGTGTTCATTAATACTATGTCTGCTGCACGGAGTTGTGCTCGACAATGCTCGACAATGGTGAGTGTTAGTGGACCCATAGTGCAATAAATTTGATGTCGCCTCGTCACGGCTGCCCATCCCGCCACCTTGATGAAATGCCGGGATGCCAGATGGAACACGGGTTCTTGTCTTCCTGATGCCGTGTTCTTTCCATGGGACGACATGTGCCGGTTTGATACGCTCATTCACTTTCCCTATAAGACTCATGCCAACTCTCTATTCTCGGTCCTTCCCAGTACCCCCTGAAGGTCCAAACGTCCCCGGTGTGCTTAGGCGCCACCATGAAGGTCAATCGCTGGCTCTCATTGACGACCTTGGCCGCCTTGCTGCTCCCTGCCCTGGCGATACCCCCTTCAGGAATCAGGGCCAAGCGAAACTCGAACCCCTTCGTGCAGACAGATGGTACTTCCTTCATTGTCAACGGCAGGTCCGCCCAACCAGATTTCCTCCTGCGAAGGTTTCCTGACTCCGTAACTTGCAGCAAATTCAGATTTGTTGGTACCAATGCCTACTGGTTGACGGCCTTGAACACCGACAATGACATCTGGAACACCCTTGGCAATATCTCTGCCACTGGAGCGAAAGTGATCAGGGTCTGGGCCTTCAATGGTTTGCTTCGTACTCAATTCCAATTCCGGAACTGATCTGGCATGATCAGATGTGGACTCCGTTCCCCAGAACGGCACCTGGTTCCAGCTAGTTCAGAATGGCACAATTAGCATCAACGATGGGCCTAATGGATTGCAAAGGTTGGACACTGTCATTCGGATGGCGGAACAGCGCGGCCTATATGTCATACTGTCCTTGACGAACAACTGGTATCCTCTGGGATCGGCGAATGGCGGCGGAACTTCGCTTCATACTCGGCACAACGATTCCCCAGCAGTTACTTTACCCCGAAACTATCTTTCCAATGACTACGGTACCTACTAGTTCCAAAGCTATGACAATCACTGATCATGGCCATAGGGGGTATGGATATATATGTTCGTCAGTTTGGCCTCACCCACCACGATCAATTCTATACGAATCAAACCCTTGTGGATGCTTTCAAGAACTATACGGCACAGGTGGTCTCTCGTTACATGAACTGTACAGGGGTCCTCAGCTGGGAAATTGCCAACGATGCCAGGTCAGTCCGTTGTTTTGCATGGTTCGCAGGTATATGATACCCCACCTTATAGGTGTAGCTCCACATTACCTGCCACTTCTGATTGCACCACAAAGACAGTCACCCAGTGGCATGCAACAATGGCTGACCATATTCGTTCCATCGATCCCAATCATCTCGTTTCGTCAGGGTAGGTGTCAATCCTCACCAATCGCTACTTATTCACACTGGATTACAGGACTCAGGGGTTTATGTGCATGGACTGCCCAAAGCTTTACCCGTTGTCACCTCCCCCGGCTCCCCAACCCTCTCCAGCCCCGGGATCGAAGAAGCGCAGCACTCCTGTGACCTCCAAGCAAATCCTCCGTAAGCGCACGGAGTCCAAGCGCCTCAACAGGGAAGCTGCCATACGTTCTGGGACACTTAAAAAGGATGGAATCCGTGTCAGAGGTCGTTGGGCAGCAACAGGTAACATCCTCGTATGTCGTGATTGGCGTTTCTGATCTTGTTCAAGCAACGAGACGTCAGCAGTCTCAGGGTGTTGGTTCCACTTACGACGGATCATATGGAGTTGATAGCCAGGATATCATGAATATCCCGGGTGTTAGCTTTGGTACGTTCCAGTTGTTCCCGGATCAGCAGTCCTATTCGCCATATGACCCGAGCTCGTCAACATACGACAATCTCGTTAGCCAGGGTGTTGATTGGATAACTAACCAAGCACAATCTGCCTCTGCGTGCGTTTCTTTTGCAGATTTTTTGTTGGTTATTGGATGTTCACTTCGTGTAGCGTTGGGAAGCCCCTGATTATGGCCTCATTCGGTTTGGTTACGCAAGGCAACGCGCCTGACTTTGTGCCTTTCAATATGACCACTGCGCCATATGAATCTAGTCCCTGTAAGTGATGATATCTCGCGGCATCAGTTGGGTTTGACAGACCTTACTTGGACAGCGTCAACTACTCCCACCACCGATCCATATGGTGTGACCAATCAACAGCAAACTGACGCCTACTCAACATGGATGAACAGTTCGTATCCCACCTTTTTCGCACACACCCACAGTTGACGTTATGTGACCTTTATAGCCAGTGTCTCCTCCAATGTGGCAGGCATGATTCCCTACCAGGTGTGCCGAATATGCCTTACGTTTCTTTGTGGTACTGATTCTGGAGGGCGAATAGTGGGGACAGACGAACTTGACGGCCGTGACGGGTACAACTATCAGCCCTGGCATCACTGGAATCTCTCCCTCTTCTGATACAACAGGCACAGCGCCAAGTAACGACACGACAGGTATTTCGCCAAACGACGGTTACTCCAGGTATGTTTACTGTGTGCGAATCCAATGCGCACTCGTGGAACTCAACCACAACACAGTAATGGTAATACTGGCGTCCAACAAGTGATGAAGACCACTTCTCAGAACATTGCGTCCGACTGAATGCTGCACAACTTATATTCGTAATGACAACGACATTTCACCCCTTGTTGGGTACGGATATTTCATGATCAAATAGTTTTACGAACAATGTACTTGTATTGATTGCTCTCCGTGACGGTTTCGTATCGTGTGGACATGGTTTTTATGGTACCATTTGTTTTTTGAGTGTAAGACAGTCTATGTACCTTTTGAAACAATTTGGAAAAGTCTTTGCCTGCAGTCACGTGCTCACTGACAGAGTTAAACGCGCCGCAAGTTTCGATTTGTTCTCTGTCTCAGTCCTCTCCAGTGGTCCTAAGCGTCGACAGACATGAAATTCTATATAGACAATCTGCCCGTATGTATTCTTCGACTCGGTGTCTTCCGGTGAATGCAGCAAACAGCTGAAGCCCGATGCGACAGATCATCTTCCCTTATGACCGCATATATCCTGGTGAGTCTTCAGCAATGAACCCCATTCAACGTGCTGGATGTCCTGCAAGAGCAATTTTCCTACATGTGTGACCTCAAGAGGACACTGGATGCAACTGTGTGTTCGTTTGGATCCCAAGGAGCCGCGGGCACACTAACCCTGCTCCTTTAGGGGCACTGTGTCCTCGAGATGCCTTCGGGGACAGGGAAGACGGTTTCGTTATTGTCCTTGATCGTATCATATCAACAGGTTACAGTGACGCTATTCGACACATCTATATTACTGATCGTGAAGTCTGCAGTTCCATCCTACCAAGCGGAAACTCATATACTGCTCACGAACGGTGCCCGAAATCGAGAAGGCCTTGGCCGAGCTGAAGCGACTGATGAAGTACCGTATTTCGTGTGCTGAGACGCCAGAGGACAAGTTGAAGGAAGAGAAGTTCACGGGAATTGGCTTGACGAGTCGAAAGAACCTGTGCATACATTCAGAGGTGCGCGTAACGAGGGTGTACTCGCTTCCGTCATAGCCCTTTTGGCTCACAGCGTGTGTATATGCCAGGTATCCAAGGAGAAAAAGGGGAAAGTTGTTGATGCACGATGTCGGGATTTGACCAATTCCTTAGCTTGCGCGAAGGGGCGCGAAAATCCTGGCTCAGTTGAACTCTGCCAGTGGCATGAGGTAGCTCATTCGCGTGCAGCTTTTTTTTGCTCAAACACTCATCATCCACAGAACCTCGAAAGCTTTGACCCAGGAAACCTTATTCCTCATGGGATATGGACGCTTGCGGATGTTCTCGAGTATGGTCGAGAGCATGTCACATGTCCTTACTTTACTGTTCGAAGGATGGTGAGTGACGCAGAGTACCCTCGAGATAGTCTGACACGGCACAAAGTTGACATTCGTTGACGTGATCATCTATTCTTTTCATTATTTGTTGGATCCTAAAGTGGCAGAGCAAGTATCGAAAGAACTCTCGAATGATGCCATTGTTGTTTTTGATGAAGCGCACAACATCGGTACGTGCATCGTGTACGGTGTAGATCGCTGACCATGGTTTGTTCTAGACAACGTGTGTATCGAGTCGCTCAGTATAGATCTTACTCGGCCAATGCTTGATTCAGCCGCGCGAAGTGTGATAAGACTCGGAGAAAAGATTGAGGAGTGAGTGCGCCACGATATTTTCCTCGAATAACACTCACAGTTGGTAGGATCAAGACGACTGATGCTACTAAGCTGCAAAATGAATATGCCAGGTTGGTGGAAGGCTTGCAAGAGTCAATAATAGACACTTCCGACGAGGATGCGTTTATGACCAATCCTGGCAAGTGAAGCCAGTGACGCCTCGACTGACAAACTGACGACCAAACATATTCAGTGCTGCCTGATGACCTGGTGAAGGAAGCGATCCCCGGAAACATTCGGAAAGCCGAGCATTTTGTTGCATTTCTCAAGCGTTTTGTGGAGTACCTCAAAGCAAGCGACTCATATCTCCTTGGTAATTATACTGACTAGTCAGCAGACTCGCATGCGCGTACTACATGTTGTGGCGGAAACACCTCTTTCATTCCTGCAGCACTTGAAAGATATTACCTACATCGAAAGACGACCTTTACGGTGGGTTCAATGACTGGGGAAAGGAATGTTCATGATGCGCGTCGTTTAGGTTCTGTGCAGAACGGCTTCAGTCCTTGATCCGGACGTTGGAACTGAGTCGCTTGGACGAGCACTCCGCGCTACAGAAGGTCGCTGGCTTTGCTACACTCGTCGCAACTTATGACAAAGGCAAGTTCCCAGCATGGACTGCAGTTCATTTATGTTTACCACCCCTGTAGGTTTCTTACTCATTCTTGAACCTTTTGAGACGGATAATGCAACCGTCCCGAATCCCGTATTTCACTTTACGTTCGTCTTCTCACTAGACTTTGCATTTACCTTGCTGATTGTGTGTGACAGGTGTCTCGATCCATCAATAGCCATAAAGCCGGTGTTTGAGCGTTTCAGCAGTGTGGTCATCACATCTGGGACGATCTCACCCCTCGATATGTATCCCAAGATGCTTCAATTTACCCCTGTTGTCCAAGAAACATACCCTATGACCCTGGCACGTAATTCCTTTTTACCACTGGTGGGTGTTTCTTGAATACATGGCCAACTTGAGATTGTTTGTGACGACGTTCCAGGTTATTACTCGTGGGAGTGATCAAGTTGCCATCAGCTCCCGATTCGAAGTTCGGAATGACCCGGCAGTGGTGAGAAATTTTGGCAGCATTCTGGTCGAATACAGCAAGATCGTTCCCGATGGAATTGTTGCGTTCTTTCCCAGCTATTTATATATGGAATCTATAGTCGCAGCGTGGAATGACATGGTAAATTGCTAATTCCGTATTGCCCCTTGGTTGCCTGACCATTCCTCGGGCAGGGTATTTTGACTGAAGTGTGGAAGCATAAGCTCATATTCGTGGAGACGCCGGATGCAAATGAAACGAGCATAGCGCTTGAGAACTATCGGCGGGTGGGTTTATTTTGGGACTGTTTATTCACAGAACTGACAGTGGGCCAGGCGTGCGATAACGGTCGTGGTGCGGTATTGCTATCTGTCGCTAGGGGCAAGGTGTCGGAAGGAATTGACTTTGACCACAACTATGGGAGAGCTGTCATCATGTTCGGGTAGGTGACGGGGAAGACTTGGGGAGCATTTGATTGAACTCATGACAGGGTGCCTTACCAATATACTGAGAGTCGTATATTGAAGGCACGCCTGGAGTACCTGCGGGATGCTTATCGAATCCGAGAATCTGAGTTCCTTGGGTTCGATGCGATGCGGAACGCCGCGCAATGTGTTGGGCGAGTGCTGCGTGGGAAGACGGACTGGGGGCTGATGGTTTTTGCGGACAAGGTATGGGGCCCCGGTTGTTCCGAATGTTGGCATGGCTAAGAGAGAACAGCGGTTTGCTCGGGCGGACAAACGAGCGAAGCTTCCTCGATGGATAAATCAGTATATTACTGAGGTGGCATCTAATCTTTCCACGGACATGGCGGTGACACTGTCGAAACTATTTATGCGAACGATTTCACAGAACCCGAATGAAAACCAAACGGGAGTATCTCTTTGGACGCTGGAAGACGTGGAAAAGGCGCAAGCGAAGCAGAAAGAACAGGCGATATTACTAGCAGAAGGACAGAGAGGCGATGAAGAGATGGATGAAGATGAGTATGGAGATGGAGGTATCAACGATGACATGCTAGTCGATCTTGATATATGACATGGATATTTCCTGAGTCCGAACTGTATAACTGAAAGACAAAGTTACGATGACGAGCGGCTACATATGGGGCACCTGTCGGGAACCTAGTGTGGGGAGCGGATCAGGACGGACGATGCCGAAGATGAGAGCAGCTCACTTCTCGGAGAACTTGCCGGTGAGGCTGGCTGTACACGGTTGGTTAGTCGTGAGCGGTGGCGAGGACGGGGACAGAGGACGGACCCGTAATACCTGCGGCAGACACACGGAGAGCAGTCGGCTGGGTGGCGGTTGCTGATGGTGCAGTTTGGCGAACCACAGTCGACGAGGGAGCCACTTTGGTAGGCGTTGTGGCCGCATATGGTGTATTTTATGAACCTAAGCAGACGGTGACACATCCTTGTGAGATGTGCTATATCAGTGATATGTCGGGGAACGCATCTCGGCGGAGGTAGGAGGAGGGGGATTGAACTGGACTGACGATAATGATGATATCCGGCGATGACGATGATGGAGCACTGCCTTTTGAGCGAGCTCGATCCGTCAAGTAAGGTTTCGTCTGGACGAATACTGTCCTCCTCGACAACTGGCCTCGGTGCGCGAGTCGTTCAAATGCGTTGCAAGAGTCCCTCTTTTTAACCCAAATAATTTGCAGGCTGAAATCCCATATTACATACACTTCAAGTCCCGATTCTGCAGCCCTCCTGTTCATGACCCCGGGGACGTGACCCCGTTTGACGCTGTCCAACTTGACGTGTGGCCCCGTCAGTGACTGCCTCGAGGCCCCGATGAGCTCGTAGAGGAAACGTCTTCCCTGAGCTCTGGTTCTGGATGACTTGCAGGCCACCCATATCTTGTTGCACTGTCTCCAACCCCAACCCTCCGCCTTCCTGATTTCTCCCAACAAAACGCCTCGTTCTGCACAGTATCTCGGTCCACGTCGAACCCCCGCTTTGTGCCATTGAGCCCGATTCTGGGTAGAGAGGAACCGAGAAACCGCCGCCTTGTAACTCAAATCGGGACACCATCCCAAGCAGTTAGAGTTCGAGTGCTCTCTTCACTCAGCTTCGCAGCTAACGCCAGACCATGTTGCGCAAAATTAACCATCTTAGGGGTACCCTTCATTTCGTGGCCGTGCATGACGGTGCGTGTGAGTCGTGATT
>Ga0307518_10003371_pt1 | contig 11518 bp, 3 predicted proteins | sample 25_EM_MG_FD_203889 | JGI IMG/M metagenome (GOLD analysis project Ga0307518, IMG submission 203889) | Populus trichocarpa ectomycorrhiza microbial communities from riparian zone in the Pacific Northwest, United States - 25_EM | ecosystem: Host-associated > Plants > Roots > Unclassified | place... | reverse complement strand
GTTATTTTTTAGGTTTTGACTTCTTTGGGGTTAGTCTTGGGCTCATAACCAAGGACCCGAGCTTTAAAGGTTAACACAAGTTGAATTTGATTTTTTTTTCAATTTCATTCTACAACATTTGATTTATAGGAATTTGGTATTCATATTTTTTTAAAAAAATTTCTTTCTACGAGGTTATTCTAATCCTATACTCATGGTTATAAAGTCAGCGAGTTAACTTGTGTTGACTAGAGTTTTTTTTGTTGATTTTTTTAATTCCTAGTTTCGCTCTTCAACATTGGGTTTTTTTATAATTGAGTTTTATAGTTTTATTCAGTATACATTTGACGAGGTTACCCCGGTATCACGATCAGGTCACAGATTTGGCATGCTAACTTAGATGAGCTCAAGTTGAGTGTTTTTGACCTTTTTTACATTGTCAATTTTTTCTCAGTTTATTTATTTCCATTGCATTTATTTATTCATATTATTTAGATTAGCCGAGCTCATTAAACATAGTCGAGTCAATGACCTGAGCCTCAAATTATTTTAGAAATGCTCGTGTTGTTTTAACACCATTTTCTATGTAAAAAAAATTAGGCCAGTCCGTAACGTAACATGATCCCTTATCTAGTGTTGTCAATGTCTTCATAAAGATGTCAGATCAACATGCGTTTGACCCTAACGTGTAGCAGAGTCCAAAAGAGTTGGGCCTTGCATCTCGCTAAACTCACATATAATTGGGCTCAACGCGTAATAGAGTCCAAGAAGGTGGACCTAGCGTTTTACCAAGCCCATCCGTGATTGGGTACAATAATTTTATTTTTCTATTTTAATTAATCACTAATTATAAAAAAAAACAAAAGTTAATCACCCTTAATTAAAGAAGTGAGGAATAAAATCTATTTTTAGAATAAATTACCTAGAAAAATAGCTAATTTATTTTAAATAAAACATCTAAAATAACTAAATAGTGATATCCAACTTCAGCATATGACTTGAGAAGGCTAGAAGTTAAAACAATATTGGCAGAGAGATTTGTGCCACCCAAGTCCATTAAGCCACATAGCCCTTCGAATTCAGCCTCTTTATCGAAACAATTTTGGATAGACAAAAAGCTTTCTAGGCCATCTACATGGAATCACCTATTGAATTTGAGCTATATTGACCCTAGTGCCAATTGATTTAAATGGACCGAGGGCCATAACGATTCTTAACCTATTTTAGCACATCAAAATGTTTTTTTAGGCCATAATTATATCCTTTTTCTGTTTCAGTTTATATATATATATATATATATATATATATATATATTGCGAAGCCCAAAGGATCTTAAACTGTATAATACTAGATGATTAAAATCTGGCCAAAAAAATAATAATCTTAATATCAATAAGTTTATCTTATAAAACGAAAACGAATGTGGTTTTGTTCTCTAACCTTGTTGAAAATAAATAAATCCATGTTTGTATTTTTTTATTCTATTTGATATTTTAGTTTTTAAATAATGGAAAATAAGCTCGAATGACGCGGATGAGTCCATTAATCCCAAAGGATACAGAGCATAAACTTGCCTAAATCCCAAAGGATTTAGATTTCGAACATAAATTTGCCTAAACACAACTATCTAAGCTTCTAAAGAAATGATATCCTTTGACAGAAAGCCACACTGGTAAGTGTATTTGCTCACCATGTTATCATGCTGTAAGAAGATAACTCCTTGTTAACGCAATGGTATTCGAGCAACCCTGTTTGTTTATGCGTTTTAAAAGCGCTTTTGAAAAAAATTAATTTTTATTTTATTTTTTTATTTTCTTCAAATTTATATGTTTTGGTGTTTTTAGATTATTTTGATGCGCTAATATCAAAAATGATTTTTAAAAAAATAAAAAAACATTATTTTAATATATTTCTGAGTAAAAAACATTTTAAAAAGCAACCGCAACCACACTCCCAAACAGGCGGGAAAATACCCTTTAGGCTAAAACCAAAAGAAAGGAAAAGAAAACAAAGATATTTATACACATCTTGGTACAAATTCGAGGAAGGAAATGTAACAATGCATGTATAAAGATATAAATTTGAAGACAGTGAAAGCACATTCCAGATCGTTTTCGCAATAAAACAAGGAGTTTAAAAGGAGTGGCACAATTGGCTGTGTTGATTTAGACCTTGCAGAAGCAAAGACAACTTGCATTTAATCATTGAATTCAAGTGTACACTAATTCATGTTCAGTAATGTACACAGCTCAAATCAAGTTTGGTTGATGACAATGATTGAAAAGTTTTGGCAAAATCGGTTGCTATGGTTAGTTATTTTGAGGTCATGTTAGGTTTCTTTTTTAGCTTGAAGTTGAGGCTGAGGTGAAACTGTAGCATAGACTATGATGGTGAAGTGGCCTAATGATGCGCTCTGGAGGGCAGGGGTGCAGGAGCTGGATGTGCAAGGAAGGTAGGAACATCGTCACCGGGCATGATGACCAATACCCCTTCCGCATAAACTGTCATCTGCATATGAAACAAGAAGTCAGCAAAGAAAACATGTACAGACAATCAAAGATTGCTGCAAATTTAGCACTAACTAGATACAAGTAAAACTGAAGAATCACTCTTCAGGCATCATATATTTTCAATCATTAGAACAACGAAACAAGATATTAGCGGAAGGTCTCCTATGCAAGTTCCAAGACATACTTTAATGTAATAAGTATAGGAGTTTTCCAACCATGGAAAGTGTAACAGGTTCAGCAACTAACGCAGGTTAATATTTTCAAAGGAATTCAAGCAGGGAGAAGCTGCAAATAGAAGCCATGCAAGAAGAGACAAAAGGGTTTACTTTAATCATTCTTAAGATACAAGTATAAAGACATGAAATAGTGGAGTAGAATGATTTCTTAACAAGCATGAATACCTACCACATTATCCCCATTGATTTACTTTTCCATAAATCAAGGGTCTCGATTAATTAATAATCAAATTACTGTGTTAACATCTAGTGTGGAAAAAATGTGATATCATTGAAACAAGTTGATATATGAAAGGTAAATAATTAGCTAGCTATGCCAAGATACTATCTTGGACCACCAATCGAACAAGGCAAAAGAAAGTTGGTCTACCATGTCTTCGTTGTAGAAGGAAAGGAGCAATGAGACATGGCAAACCAATAGGCACATAATATAGATATCAGGCATATTTCTAAAGATATTTTCTCACTTGCAGCATCACATCAGGTGAATATGATAATATGCTGGCCTACTGTAAGTTGAAGCTAAACAACAAATCCAGAAGAGAAAAACTTGGCCATTGTGTCTAGACATGTTTAGGTGCTTAAAATGGCATAGGACAAATCTCGGGATGACGAAAATAGGAGATTGTCAATGATAAATATTTTTCTTTGACAGCTTCGGGCCACCCTAATCTCTAAAGACCTTCTAACAAGGCTTCACACAACTCACTATGCATATAAGAATTTCATACATCATTTGTTATGTTCTTCTCTGTAAATAAACAAAGCAAGATCATTTTCTTACATGATTCAATCTTCAGCACTCATTGATACTATAATGGTGTGAAGCAATAAAGACAAAAATCACATGCTGGTAAGATATAATGGACCCTTTAGCCTGATAAACTAGCATGGATAAACACATTCATGTAATTACTGTCTTCCCATGTGTGCTTTAAACATAATTAACCACGCAGAAAGAGCATCAAATTGTTTAATAGACACCTAAATTGATTAATAATATAGTAGACAGAGCTATATCAGAATAATAACACAGTCATATCAACAACATTGGCTGCTCATAAATAACAAATCTAGAGGATTAGATTTGGACTTTGGTATAGTAGATTTGAAGCATAAACATGATTGTTTCTGGCCAAGATGACTGCCTTGTACAAAATGAAGTAAGCAAAAGGTTCACCAAAGAATGTTAATTGTATCAAATCCTCTATAATGAACACATGAACAGGAAAGCAATACCTTGTTTGTTGTTAATAACAAATAAGAATGGAATAAAAACTAATAATATTATAAGACTCAAATGACAATACATATGCATTAGGATAATAATATCTATTATTCTAATATGTTTACAATCAAATGAGGTTGCGTTAAAGAGCCGTCGTAATATTATATTATAATGCAAATGATGAATTATTTAACATAATTCCGCCCACTACAGAAGCTCCCATATAATTCCACTAATCTTCCAAATTTGCATGATCTATCCATAAATTAAGCCACTGAACTTCAATTAGCTAAAGCTTAATTTTAAATTTTCATAATGGTCATCTTTAATCATAATCTAAAATCACATATGCCAAATGCAATCATGGATTTGAAAACCACTCACTGAGACTAGGAACTAAAGATAATTTACTACTTGAGGTTAAGTTCAACTAAAATGAAAACTTACCGGCAGGCTAAATAGTAATTGAAAGGTAATTACATAATGAAAACCAATGGCTCCAACCACTGAGTGGAAGAGAAAAATCCCAGGTATCAAAAGTTGAAAGAGATCATTCAATCAGCAGGAACCTGAAGGACATGCCAACACATTGGCAGTCCTCATATAGATAGAGCTATCAATTGGACGGTGCATATGCATATCAATAGGTCCCAGCTATCGCCCTCTTTGTCTCATGTGACTTGGTATAATATTCTTTCAAACAGGAACTCCCTCAAATGCTGATGAAATAAGGAACAAGAAGAAATTGATACTTTATCTATGCATAAAGACTTAATCTTTCATGTTAATCATTGTCAAAAGAAGTAAATATATACAGAATTTGAGAGCTTAAACATTGATAAAAGATATCTCAATGGTTACTATAATAAACCAAAACCAAAAAGTGATTTCAGAAAGACAAGTTCAAGAAAGCATAAAAAAGAAAAAGCTTTCAACACATACACACAAAAATTGCAATTTGCATAATGGCCAGTCAAACTGCCAAAGATTAATTATCATTACAAACAAAAAGAAAGCAAAAAGAGCAGTCACAATCATGCTTGCAGGTATACTCATTACACTTTGCAGGTCATCCCAAAAAGAATCAAGACATAAACAGAACAAGAAAAGGAACGAAAAATCAATGCTTCTTTTGTAACTACAATAATTAATTTCCAATCTCTTAATTAATAAAAAAAACAGAAAAAAAAGAAGATAACATCCCTTCCTTCTCAAAATCCAAAAACAAAAATGTAATCAAATTGTGTGTGTGTGTGAGAGAGAGAGAGAGAGAGAGAGTACTTTTGGAGATGGAAAATCAAGCTTTCCTTGGAAAACAACTTGTGCTTCAAGATCATTAGGAGAAGAACTGCCATTAGCACCAGCTAAGGAAGACAAAGATCTTGGCCTTAAGAACCTTCTAAAGATGGCTATTACAAGGAACATATATATTAATATAGCAGTAGCTACAAACCCAATAGACACAACATTCATTGAATTATCAAAATGTCTCCAATGATAATCTCTTTCTAAATTCAAGGGCACCACTGATGTTGGTGGTGGTGACACTACTGTATCCCAACTATCTCCTACACCCATTAGAACCAAAATGTTAAGTGAAATTCACTCTTTCTCTACCTTCTCCTCTCTCATTGAAGAAAGAGAGAAACCAAAGCAAACTCAGTTGCCTGTTTCTTTCAGGTTGTCATAGGGTTTTAACACTTGCTTTGTTAAGCATGGAAATGGGTTTGTAGCTAGTAAAGATTGTAGAGAATTGTTTAAGGGAAGAACTTTCGGATAGAAAGAGAGAGGAAAGTTCTTTATGAGTACAAAGATCAAGCTTTTTTATGATAGTAAGAATGGACTCGTGCTTCTACAGAAAAGTTTTATTACAGTTCGTGGACACACGGGGAGAGACGTAGAGTTACAATTGTTTTTTTAAAAAAAAATTATTTGAAAATATATTATAATAATATATATTTTATTTTAAAAACTTATTTTTAATACCAGCATATTAAATCTAAAAACACTAAAAAAATTAAAAATATTCAAGAATTTTTAAAAGAACAGCGTGACCACAAAAAAAAAATCAAGCACATAGGTCTTAGCTTTTAAAAAACCCACGCGCTTAACCTTGCCAAGCCAAGCCCATGCTTTTAACAAATTATTTTTAATACCAGTATATTAAATCTAAAAACACTAAAAAAATTAATAAAATTCAAGAATTTTTAAAAGAACAGTGTGACCACCAAAAACAAAATCAAACACATAGGTCTTAGCTTTTAAAAAACCCACGCGCTTAACCTTGCCAAGCCAAACCCGTGCTTGTAAAAAATTATGTTTAATACAAGCATATTAAATCTAAAAACACTAAAAAAATTTAAAAAATTCAAGAATTTTTTAAAAAATAGTATGACCACAAAAAAATAAAAATCAAGCACATAGGTCTTAGCTTTTAAAAAACCCACGCGCTTAACCTTGCCAAGCCAAGCCCATGCCTTTTATTTTCTCAGGAGCAAACCACATGGTGTCCACTTTTATTTTTCTAAACAATTGACATGTTACTTGTGATGGCAAACCACCTATAGCCTACTAGGCCTCTTATCTAGAATTTGATCATCATTGTGATGACAAAAATTAATAAGGTTTAGCCTAAAAATTTATTTGCAGTCTATTTTCTTTCAAAATACCTAATAAACACTATAAAAACCTTCACAAGTCATCTACCAACACGAAAGACACCTTAAAATCACTCAAAAGACAGAAATAAATTGAATCTAAAAAATCCAAATCAAACATGATTTAAGTTTCTTGTTATATGTTAAATAAGAAAACAAACTTCATTGAACTTCTCTTGATAATAAAAATTCATTGACTTAAAAATCCTCATTTTTATGGTTGAATTGTGGCTAACCAACAAACTTGTCATTTCCCGATGAGTTTTTTTTCTGTCATTTTATAAACATAGAGATTAAAAAATAAATGAAATAAACTTTTGGATAAAAATAAAATTTCTAAAAAATTTGATATTAACCTTATATTTTTTTTATAATTTACATTATAGTTATCTCACTTTAAATTTTATCTTTCCACTACTATTTTAAACTTTATATCATGGAATTAGACCATAAAAGGTTTAACTAGAAAAATACAAGGATAAAAATAAAAATAAAAAATGAAAAAATGATAGAGAAGTTTCACTCTTTATATAAACAGTGAAACAACCAAGTAAAAAATTCAAATCTTTTAATTGTTGGTATAATTATTAATATAATTATCTTTATTTTACAATAAGTATTTGATTTGTTGGAATTTAAAACCCACCAACATTATAAAGGGTAAAATCTTTCAATAAGTTATAGAAACATTCTAAGACTTAGAAGATAACTATTTGATATTATTATTAAACTCGACCCAATAGATTAATCTTTAAATTTTTCGACCCAATACCTTGTTTAGTGTGGGTTTACAATTAATCTATATGAGAGTTATCTTGATATGACCTAGTCGACTTGGTGGGTCCAAAAACAACGCGGACGACTAGTAAAAAATATGGTTTGATTTTAGAAAAAAAATTCAAGATGACATATTTTTTTGATTATTGAAATGGTGATATATTGAATCGGATCATGTTACGTGGCTTCACCCATGACCCGAATCTTAGACTTTACTGGGTTTAACATGTTTTTTTAAAAAAATATTTCTTACTTAATGATATGATAATAAAAATAAATATTTGAAAAATTATACATCAAATAAATAGCAATATGTTTGTTCGATGATGCAATAACTTCATAAAAAACTAAAATAAATTATGAAAACTAATTTAAAATGAATGAAAATATTGAATGATAAAATTAAAAAAATAAAAAATGAAACTCAAAACAAAATCAAGGAAAAATAAAGGGCCAACCACTTAACTGTTCATGCGATCAATGAAAGAGATGATTTCCCAGGCTTCTTTTAGTTTTTAGTTAACATATAGTCCTCGTATTATAGATGATGACACATTTTAATATATAAAAACCGTTTATTATCTTGTGATGAAAGTAGCTCTAATATACCTTCATAACCATTAAGATAATATATATATATCATTGCCCGTGTAACGCCACGAGTTATAATAGATTTTTTTTGTTGGATGTAAATATTTTGGAGTTGTTAATATATTTTTTAATAGAACAAAAATCAAACTATATAAGGATTAATTTTCCATGACTTAGTTGATTTGACAAGTTTAAAGAAAATCCAAACTACTAATACAAATATTTGACTAATAAAATTAAGATAACATTTTTTTTATTATTTCGACTTGGATTAACTTAGGTTAATTAGTCAAATCCATTACCCAGGCCATAAGACCCCGATAACCTTATAGAAATCAAATATTTTTTTTTATTGAACTCAATTCTCAATCAACTCAATGTTGAATGATAAAATTTTAAAAAAAAATCAACTAAAAAAATGAGTCAAGTCAACCCCGATTAACTTGTCAAATTTAGATTATAAAATCAGGATAACCTCATACAAAGAAAATTGAAATCAAATTATGAAGATCAACTCCCAATAAATTCAATATTAAATGATAAAATAAAAAAAAATCAACACAAAAAACCACTTGAGTCAACCGATCAAACTCGTGACTCACATCATGAGATCAAGATAACTTCATAAAACGCAAACTGAAACAAATGTGTAGCCTAATCCCCAATCAACTCAATATTGATGGATAAAATTGAAAAAAAAATTCAACTAAAAAAGGACAAAAAAATCCAAGTTAATTGGCCTAACCTGCAACTCGGATAATAAGACCACAATAATTCTATAGAAAGCAAATAAAAAATATTATGAAGTCTAATTTTCAATCAACCCAATATTAAAGTATTAAATTAAAAAGAAAATCAAATAAAAAAGAAAAAAAATGACATAGTTAACCCAAGTTAGCCTACCAAACCTGGTCAAGAGACCAGAATAACTTCATAAAAAACAAATAAAATCTTTTTATAAAGTTTAATTCTCAATAAACTTAATATTAAAGGATGAATCTGAAAAAAAAATCAATTAAATTTTTTTATAAAGCCTAATTTTTAATCAACCAAATATTAAAGTATTAAATTAAAAAGAAAATCAAATAAAAAAGAAACAAAATGACCCAAGTTAACCTGCCAAACCCGGTCAGGAGACCAGGATAACTCCATAGAAAACAAATAAAATCTTTTTATAAAGTTTAATTCTCAATAAACTTAATATTAAAGGATGAATTTGAAAAAAAAATTAATTTAAAAAGAACCAAAAAAACGTGAGTAAACACGTTTAACCCACAAAACTCACAACCCGAGTTACGAGATTGAAATAATTTCATAGAAAAAAAATAAAATAAATTATGAAGTCTAATACCTAATAAATCTAACATTAAAGAATAAAATTAAAAAAAAAACTAAGTTTAAAATTTTTAAAAAAATCCTCAAAAACTTTAAGAATCAAAGTTAAAAAATTCTAAACATTTCACTGCATTGCTAGAATGAAATGCCTTTTTTTTAAACATATGTTAATAATAATAATAATAATTAATACCAACACACACACACATGTCTCTCTTTTAGTTTTTTTTATTATTGTAATAACAATTATTTTTTAAATATTTTTTATTTACAAATATATCAAAATAATATATTTTGTTTATTTTTTTAAATTCATTTTTAATATCAACACATCAAAATACATAAAAAATTTAATTTGAATTTTTTTAAAATTTTTTTTAAAAATACTTTTAAAACAAATAAACTTTTAATTTTACTTTGATGAAAAATTAGTACTTTTTATTGATGAATGCTAAGACTCCTCGGGTAATGTTTCGTCGTTAAATCTTTTTGAAGCACAGAATCAAATGGATTGAAGAAAGTAAAAGCAATTAATTAACTAATAATCCATTTTAAATAATTTGAGGAGTTTTGTTATTAGCCGAGGAGGTGATTTGTTAATGGAGAAAAAATTAGATTCACATCACTTAATATTTCTAATTTTATTTTTTTAATTAGAAATTAACATGTTGTTTACTTTTTTTAAATCACTTTAATTATTTATATATATAACAACTCTGGTGAAGTAACAATTTAATATAACAGTGTAAATTCTTAATTATTTTGTGTTCTTGGTTTAAATAATAAGTGATTTTATTTTATTTTCTTATATTATATTTTAGATTTCAAATTAAAAAACAGGGAAATATTGATAAATTCAAGAATAAATTACCTGTTAAGAAATAGCACAAATCATAAAATGGCAAATATAACTGATATAACCTGACTTAATCTTAAATAGTAAAGAGCTGAGGATCAAATGATCATATATTCTTCATTACTTGCAAATATAAATAACACAAAAAATAACTAACCAAATTAAAAACAATCATCAATTTATGAAATCTAGCTAAAAGCATAGCAATATTATTGAACCCGATTTATTTTAAAAAATTAATATAAAACTCGATCAACCAGGAATTTAACTCAAACTAATATTTTTAAAAAAATCAGGTAAAAATTAAAATAATTAATCTAAGATAAATCCATAACTCAACTTAATCTAATTAAAACTTAATTTAATTTTAATTTTTTTAATAATATTTTTTTAATTTTTTAAAAAATTAAAACGGTATTATTTTAAATTAATCCCCGTCATCCCAATTCAGCGAGTTTATGTTTTATAAATTTGATATTAAGCATTAAGCACCACCAAAATATTCACATGTACGGACATTGATAATCTATTATCCTGTGCATTTGCTACAGTAAATGAAGGATAATAAACACAACTCCCAGCTTCACGTGCCTCTCGTGTCACAGATCCCAGAGCTGTGGTCTCACACTAGAACCACGTGGCAAAACAGCAAGAACCCGATCCTTCCCAAGAACCGAGATGATCATCACAATAATTTTAAATCAGGGCCGTCGTTTACTTAGAATGTCAAAGTAGAAGTCAATGGCATGTGCACCGGCGTGTGTGGCGAGGCTTGACAGGTTGTGGGACCGAGTCACCGGTGGCGCGTGCAAATTTGGGCCTCACGTGAAGGACTCTCTTACTGATTTATTTTGCTGAGACTTTCTCTTCTTTAGATGATATTTTACAGAACAAGTTGTGGAATGGGCTGCATGATCCTTTGATTCTCAACAGCTTGGGCCCACTTTTGTTCATGTTTCATGAGAAATGGCCCACTTGGTGGGGCCATCCATTACAAGTTACTAGAGATTGTTCGATTCTTTTCATACATATATTGCTTTCGTTACTGCATTTCAGAGCTAAATAAGTTGATAACAAGAGCTAATACTTGATTAGGTGGCACATCTGATTGCCACATCCCTACCACAAGATCCCACTTGTCACGCTCAGAGTTGTACACCTCAGCAGAACACGGTCCAATGTGTGCCGTGACACCCTTTACTACCGTCTCCTTTCTCAGCAAATACCCTACCACATGGATTTTTCCTTGCCATGTCACCCCAACGCATTTGCACCTCATCGTGCTCTTCTTAGGCAATGCTTTCCACTCGTCATGTGTCGGGTCATACACCTCAGCCGACAAAATCCCA
>Ga0307518_10003369_pt1 | contig 11520 bp, 9 predicted proteins | sample 25_EM_MG_FD_203889 | JGI IMG/M metagenome (GOLD analysis project Ga0307518, IMG submission 203889) | Populus trichocarpa ectomycorrhiza microbial communities from riparian zone in the Pacific Northwest, United States - 25_EM | ecosystem: Host-associated > Plants > Roots > Unclassified | place... | reverse complement strand
CACGCAGCAAGGTCGTGGTTACAGAAAACAAGACAGGCAAGTCTCTCCTCGCTTCATAAAGTCCCTGCTGACCTCCATAGAATCTGTAGTTCTTCATACAGATTGCGTATCTGGGTTTTTTTTTTTACTTTTCCTTTTTAATATCTTTTTGTTTGGTTTGCATCTTTTTCTGATTTGAAGTTTGGTTATCTTCTCTGAGTATTATTCCTGAAACTGCAAAGAATTTGACGTTCTATAATTGATTTGATGTACTGGGTTGATGACAGATGTTGATAATTTTATTGTTAGGATATGCAAAATGGGCATAAAGATTAGCTGGGTTAATTATAGATTTTGGAAACTCTTGCATCCCCAGAGATTATATTCTGATAAAATAATTTGTTCATTCTGTTGGTTTGTGCTGTTGATTCTTGTTTTGATAGTTAATCTGCTAAGTATTTGCCTGCGGCCAAGCTGGTTTTTCAATTTTTCCAATGGAAGGCAAGAAGGAAATAGATGGAGCAAAAGAGAAACCTGCTTCTACGAGTTTTTCTTTGCATTGGAGCCAGTGGCAACTGATCGATTCGATTCTTCCTACTGGTGGGTTTGCTCATTCGTTTGGTATTGAGGCAGCTATTCAAGCACGTGTGATTTTGAATCCAGAAGACTTCCAAACTTATGTAATTCATGTTTTGGAGAACACGGGAAGCTTGCTTCTTCCTTATGTGTACTCCGCAGCAATGTGTCCGGATTTGGATAATTGGCGGAAACTTGATAGAATGCTTGATGCTACTTTAACTAATGAAGTAAGTCGAAAGGCGTCTGTTTCACAAGGATCGGCGCTAATGAGAGTGGCTGCGGCTGTGTTTACAGAAATCCCATCTCTTAAAATTATGAGAGAGATGTCTCTTGGTTCTGGGATTGTTGCTTTTCACCATGCTCCTGTCTTCGGGATTGTTTGTGGGCTTCTGGGCATGGATAGTGAAACTTCTCAGAGGGCTTACATGTTTATCACATTGAGAGATGCTTTTTCAGCTGCAACAAGGTTGAATTTGGTGGGACCTCTTGGTGCTGCTGTATTGCAGCATCAGGTGTCTATTGCTGCAGAAACTATGCTAAAAAGGTGGATGAACCGTGAGGTTGAGGATGCATGTCAGACAGCTCCTTTGCTTGATACTTTACAGGGATGCCATGGCTATTTATTTTCAAGATTATTCTGCTCTTGATGTCCTATGTAAATGTACAATTCCCACACAAAATGAAATTTTGATTCGATTGTGCCTTTTCTCATGCTATGAGGCTTTAGCAATCAGTCAATGTCAGGAGGATAGGCAATGGTGGTTGAGTCTTTATAACAATGTGTAACTGTCAGGGTACAAACAAATTACTGCAGAATCATCTTGTGCTGCAAACATGCTCCTCCATGGTTAGTTTATTAATTACAAAACTGAGAAGAAGTTTCTGATACTAAAACATTTGAGAAACTGCCTTGCTGTTTTCATTACATTCCACTCCACTACGCAGCATATATTGTTAACATGTAGAAAATTAAAAACTATCATACAGCTTTTGAGACATACCTACTGAGTAGACAGAACATGCGTTCTTTAATTTATTTCTCAACCCTGCCTTGTGCTGAGGTTTGCTTTGTTCAATTATCATCTCCAGTTGGTGCGTCAAGGAGAAGAATACCTTGGGATAATTTTTCACTTGTATATTCATAATTCAATGATAAAGCTTGTTATTGTTCATATTAGGTGGTAATGTTGCTCGTGGGCATGGCTGAATTTTCAGATGTTAAAAAAAAGTTCTGCTATATATCTGATGTGTGTGTGTGTGTGTGAATGTTGTCGTTGATCTTTTAATTCTATCTTCCTCCTAATGAGCTTCTTTTCCTCTGTGAATGTGGATGGCATTGGCAGCACACTCATTTTCATATTAAGAATCGCAATCGACTGGTCACCTATTGTGAACTGGTGAAGAACAGTGTAGCTTTCTGGTGAGTGGTATCCATTGCTCAAATACTGCCTTGCTCCACGCTCCTTACAGGGAATCAGAGCACAGCCCGCAGTGCTTTCATTCTATATATGTGGACTGCCTTGCTGAGTCGAAATTACTTACAGTGTCCTAGTTAGTGCTTTCATGCTGTCTCTCAGGCTGCTGACCGTGGACCTCGTTGATTTTGCAAGCTCCATTTTGGAAAAGCTTTATGCCCCAAGGTGGTGTTGATTGTTACTGTTATCAATCAAGTGAGAGCAACTATATATTCTTAATCTGACTGAAGAATTTGCAGACCATACCTATGATTGAAAAACTGTTGTTTCATCTTCCATTTCCCTTCCCCACTTGCCTTTTATACTATAATAAAACAAATTCCAGGAGACAGATTGCTTGGCTCTGCAACCTGCTTGGAGTTTCATCTCCATTTACTGGTGACAACGGTGTCACTTTGAAATATTCGTGATTTGGGCAATGGTAAAAAAAAATAGTCCAACAGCTGCAACTCCAATGGATTCCCTGAAACCCTACACCAGTCAGATGGTGGGCGGCTCTCGGTGAAGCTGTTTGGCGGGCTGCTGTTGTGGATTTTGTGCTTGGCACTACTCTTTGAGGGAAGCCCGTCCTCCTTTTTCTTTCTACATTTTCTGTAGTATTATCATTTTTTGAGAAGACCATTTCCATTTTCTTGATTTTAGGCGCCAGTGCTTATTTATAAAGGTTGTTGATTTAGGAAATAGTCATGAACTAGTGCAAATTATGCATGAGAGTCCACCATAAAAAATAAAAGTAATTTGACTAATTAAATGAGTTTTTCTCTGTAGTTGAGCAAAAAAACTAAAGCTATCACGAGTCTCTTGATATCAGAACTTTGAAGATCACTGGTGTATGTTCTTGCAACTTGTAGAGAACACCATCATCATCTGGCAAATAATTTCCAGAGCCTACCTTGTAATGTGCTGCTTGTAGATCACACTTGTCATTTGCAACTTGCTTCCCAAAAAAAAGAGTCATGTAATTTAGATTGCTTTTCCTTGAAAATCATGAAATTTGATGATGGAAGATTTTGAACCGTTGAATTGGTTATGGTCCTTGTGGAAATGGAATAAAATCAGCTTTTGTCCCAAACGCTTTTTGAAGTACAAAGAGAATGGTAAAAACCAACCAGAGGGCTCGAAAGAGGCAGTTGAGACAAGTACTTGCCGCCCATGTCACCCTTTGCTTCCCTCGGCGCATAGCTTCCTTGTGGCCACAGCCCGAGGGTGCTAAGCATCCAATTAGCACAGTTTGAGTTTGTGTTGAATTATGCCTGACTTTTCCATGTTATTTGAGAGAGAAGTGATTTTGGATGCACCTAATATATTTATTTTTAGAAAAAAAATACTTTTAAATTTTAAAGTATTTTTTATTTAAAAATATATTGAAATAATATTTTTTATTTTTTAAAATTTATTTTAACATCAACCAATTAAAACAATATAAAATCATAAAAAATAATTAATTTCAAGCATTGAAAAAATAAAAAAAAAATATTATTTTAAAATACAATGATTTTGAAATAAAAAAAATTATGTTCAATGGAAGAACATTTTATTTCAACAATATTCAATGGTCACCAATAAAAAAAAGACGTGGGATTTGCTGGCTTATTTCAAGTTTGGAAAAATTCTGAGCAACTTGCTCGTAGCTAATGAGAGATTTTATCCCTTTTAACATTAATAATTTTTATTTTTGTGAAAATCATGCTTCCATGCTTATCAAAAATAGTAAAAGATGAAATCCTTCTTATCCCCCTCCCACCCTCTCCCTCTCCCTCTCTCGATAATGTAGTTTAATTATTCTTCTGAAATGGGAAGAAAAATGGAGTCCCATTTGTAATACCTCAATTTATTTATGTAACCTTAGGGCATGTTTCTACTATACTTAGAAGACTTGGGGCCATCAATGAGAGATGAAATGTTTATTAATATCGAAAGCTAGCAAAATTAATAAACTCATCATCATGATTGATGATTTTTTGATAATTAATAGACGTAAGGATTAAGTGGGGCCATGATTAAATTCATGTCCTCACCCTTTCATACCCTTATAAGACCTTATGAACATAAATGCAAGCTCTCTCTCTCCCTTAAGGAACATGGAAGTACACACCGTGGAGAAAAGGGAAAGCTGAAATTTTTATTTTTTGTTTTTTGTTTTTTAAAAAAAGAAGAAGGGGAGATATTTAGGTTTTTTGCTGTTGATATCTCCTTTTGAATCTCTCCTACATTTACTCATTTTTTGCCATCTAATATTTTTAATTAACTTGGGTTTCCTTTTCCTGCTAATTTTTTTTTTTTTTTTTTTTGCTTTTAATGGCCCCTTTTTTTCTCTATTTTTAAACCCATTTTTCCTACTCCGCTCAGCAAGCAAGAAAGAAACAAAAACCCTCTTCTGTGCTCAGACTCTACACTTGGTTTGGATGTGTGGTAGAGTTTTATGGTATGTATTTTGCTTTAATGGATCTGAGTATTGTGTGCTTTCATGTTTTGTTTTTTTTCTTACTGTTTTAATTGCTTGTTTCTGTAAGTATGCAGCTTTGAATTTCAGTGTGTTGAGCTTGATTGTGTTCGGTTCTTTTCAGCTATCATTTCTGTAAATGTAAAGAAAAACTGTGAATCCATCACTTTGTTACAGTTTCAGTACTTAGTCGAACTCTTTTGAGTTTTAATACTTGAAGGATTTTTATATTTTCAGTTTTTGATGTGGGTTTTGTTTCTTCATTGTTTCATTCAAGTTTTTGGAGGTGGTTGTAAGTTGTGATGTTAGATTTAGTGGGATTATAGAGGGATTAGTTGAGTTGATGAGTTTCTGATCTTGGAATTTGTCAACCTTCACCTGACTTCAACAATTTGTGCAGGTAAAAGTAATCTTTTAAGTTTACTCTCTCTTTTTTTAATCTGTTTGTGGTAATAATATGGATATCAATTAAATTATAGCAAAGAAAGGTAGGAAGTAGTCTGGACAACCGAGAGCATTGTGCTTTAATTGACTTTAATTTTCTATAAATCGAATATAGAAATTTTCTATAAATTGAATATAGCAAAGGGTTGGTCAAATGTATTAGCCAAAGAGTTGGCCAAATGTATTGATTTTACGCATGATTCGTGTAGAGAATCTTCGCAAAGTTGTCGTATTAGTGCAGCAATAATATCTCATAGACTCAGTATTAAAAGCGTTTTGATTTTGACTTTTTAATCTGTAAGGAGTTGCTTGGATTACTTGTATTGCTGGATTGTGTGGCTGGATTGCGTGGATACGTAAATGTTTAGCGGTTCACATTATTGTTTGGACTTCACCTTTGGTTTTGTCGTCTTCTTTGCGTCCAAAAACAGCAATTTATTCTCCCCTCTTTGATTCGCTCTTTATGTTACTTACCTTTTCTGATTTGAAATGAACTGTTTTGAGCTTTATTTAAGCTGTCTTATTTCATCTATTCAGGCATATTCATGAGATGAGCAGCATGATGAATGGGACCGAGGATAATAAGAGGTCCAAGGGTCGTCAAGATTCACCTGCAGCTGATGAAGTTAATGGTGGGGGAATGGTGGGTGGGATTACTCCTTTGAAGAAAGGCCCATGGACCTCTGCAGAAGATGCTATTTTGATAGACTATGTCAAGAAGCATGGAGAAGGGAATTGGAATTCTGTCCAGAAGCACTCAGGGCTCTTCCGATGTGGAAAAAGCTGCCGTCTGCGATGGGCGAATCATCTACGACCAGATCTGAAGAAGGGTTCATTCACTCCAGAGGAAGAGAACCGCATCATTGAACTCCATGCTAATATGGGAAACAAATGGGCTCGAATGGCTGCAGAGGTTGGTAACCTTATTCCTGATTTAAAGGTTTTTCAAATAAATGTGTTATCACTTTGATCTTTTTAAATTATGTTGTGGGGATGGTATCGATCCGTCTAACTTTGTTCATGGAACACAACAATAATCAGATGTTGGATTTTTTTAGATATGCACTGTATAGAAAATCCACTAATCAAGTGGCATGGATATGGCAATGGTTGGAACAGATATACTTACAAACATGCGTATATATACAAAGATTTGTTCAGTCAGACATAACACCTGCACACTTCTTACTAAATTCCCAATGTAATGTGCAGATAAATATTCAAGCGTTTATTTTGAATCTAGCTAATTGCATACATGATTTGATAGAAGACATTGTCTGTCTTTTCTTCCCCATGTGTGTTTGCATACATGTGCAGTGTGTGCGCATACACAATGTAGTATGGGAAGAAGAAATTGGGAGGAGAGGAGAAATAGGGAGTAGCGGAGAAAAAAAGGTGTAGAATATCAGAAAATAACACGAGGGCTATGAAAACTTGATAGAAATTCTTCATTTATTATCAATTAAAAAAAGGCTCCCTCAAAAGAGTGATAACTTATGGTTTGTAGGCATCAATAAACCCTTCACAGTCCTTCAGAAAAATAAGTAGCATAAAAAAAGAAAAAATATTACTAATGTAAAATAATAGCTAGGAAATGGCAGAAAATTAATTCATCTAGTATGGTAGGAAATAGAATTAAATACTGAAAAAGAAACAAAATAAAAAAATCAAATTCTTAATTAATCTTCAATCATTCTGACGTTTTTGGAATGAGATAAGAATGTAAACCAGCAAAAAAAAGAGAGGATATATAAGCATAGTGTTTGAACACAATCTTATAGTCAGACATATATCTGCATAATCTTTTTGTTGTCTCAGATATCTTAGTTACAACATCAAAAGATTTCCTTTTTCCAGTTTAATGCATTTTTCATTAGGCTAAATGAGTCACTCTAATTAGTTTTGGAGATATTTGCAGAGTTTGTAGCTTGTCAAGAATCAACACCAAGTCCAAAAACAATTAGTGATAAAGAAATGGAAATCAACTTCACTGGTTTTATGTATTTCCTGAGCGGCTTCCATTTTCAGAAATATTGCTGGTTTTTCACCTTATATATTAATCTTAAAAATCATGTTTCAATCTTAGGGATTCATATTTTGTATTTAAAAGTAACTATTGTTTCAAAAAAAATTTCCGGGAAGAGGTATTCAAGAAGCTGTTTGTGGAATACATGTTCTGTGAGGCTTAGCATAAGCTTCAAAAGAACCAAACCTCTATGTACGCTCCACATCATATTACATACATGGAAGTTTCCTGCTACATGATTAACTACAATATGGTCTTCTTGTATATATGTTAAAGTGCTTATCCATTTGCTTCAACTAACTTCATCTTTCAGGACATTATTTTCTTTTGAAACAGGTATAACAGAACCTTGTTTTTCTTTCTGCCTTCATAATTAACCCCAGGCTCAGTTTGGTTTTTGGGGAAAAGTATCATCTTTTATGTGTTATGACTGAACCTGCGTATTTGATTATCTCTTTCTGTTTTTGTGAAGTAACTGTGTCCACACAGAATTACAATTTGGTAATTGAATATATTCTGAAGGTTTTGTTTCTTATAATATTGGCCACTCACAAGACATTGTGTGGTAGGCTGGTAGCATATTTCATAACATGTTAAGCAAATTCCTATACATGGACAGCATTTAGGCAACCATGGGAGACATGAAACAAGTTTGTTCCCTGATAATTTTTTTAATACAAACAAACAAAACCTCAAGTTCCCAGCTTTGTTTTCTGTATCATGCTTCCATTTTTTTGTGTTTATGATTTCCTTCCCCTTGCAGTTGCCTGGAAGGACAGATAACGAGATAAAGAACTACTGGAATACAAGAACAAAGAGACTGCAACGTGCTGGCTTACCACTTTACCCCCCTGAAGTTTGTCTGCGAGCATATAAGATGAATAAAGATGGTCAAAATATGGGCAAATTGCAAACAGGGGACGCACATGATCCTGATATGATGCTGACTGACCATTTTAAGATTCCGGAAGTGGAATTCAAAACTCTGGCACTCAATCCAGGTGTCCTGTCTTATTCAACGGGTCTTTTCGATGCTTCTGCAAGCAGCATGCTGAAACAAGGTGTAGGTTCATCCTATGGTCAGGGCCTTGTGTTCCCAACAATTCATCCTGCCAAACGCTTTAGAGAGTCACAGACCATATTCACTGGTCTTGATGGTAGTGTCAGTGGTGGAATACCAGAGTTCGATCAATTTACAGATTATCATCGCGGAAAGATTACAGGGAACTTTGGGTTATCTTCCCCATATGGTTGTGATTTGAGCAACTATGACCAGTCATCATGCGGTGTTCTTCCTGGCAGTCATGCCATATTAAATGGCAATTCTTCTTCTTCATCTTCTTCTGAGCCCATATATAGGGCCACGAAGTTAGAGCTCCCTTCACTCCAATATTCAGAAACTCAACAAGATAGCTGGGGAACACCTGCTTCCCCACTGCCTTCACTTGAGTCTGTTGATACTTTTATTCAGTCTCCTCCAACCAAGGAGACAAAGTCAGATGGTCTGTCACCAAGAAGTAGTGGTCTCTTGGAGGCAGTACTCTATGAATCACGAACTCTGAAATACTCAAAGAAATGTCCAGGCCACCAAACTTCAGATGCTTTTGTCCCAATTGGTTGTGGAGTGCATAGTTCACCTTTGAATGCCTGCGCAGCAGAATGGGAACTACATGCTGATCTTAACTCTCCTTCAGGTCATTCTGCTTCCTCATTGTTTAGCGAGTGCACCCCGATCAGTGGAAGCTCGTCGGATGAACAAGGTGAGAATATTTAAGATTACATGAACTTGTTGGGAATCCCAGTTTTACTAATGAACTTGTGATTCTTGTAGCATATAATGTCAAGCCTGAGCCAATCGATCAGGTTTTGCCATATGTTGAAGCGAGAGAAGTTCTCAATCAGACAGACTGTAACAGGCCAGATGTTTTGCTTGGCTCAACCTGGTTTGCGCCCAGCAATAAATACCATAATGACCAATTTTTTCAGACTGATGATGTAGCGGCACTTCTTGGTGGAGATCAACCGTGAACATTGAGCACTAGCAAGTGCTCCATGAGTTGCAACTGCGACTGGGGAAAGGATAGTGGCCTTGTTGGCTTTGACATCATTGAAATTTGATACTCCAGTAACCTTTATGATCCTTTTGTTATCATTCCTCATAGGCTCCCTAAGATTTTGTGACTTTCTTGGTGCCTCTGGATAATTACCTTCTGTTGTGCTCATCTTAGGTGACTGACTAGACATGAAACATTGTCCTGCCAATGCCATTGCCATTGCCATGTTATTCAAGTGTGGGTTTTGTTGTTGTTGTTCGAAATGACTGCTAGTTCTTTCTTTCTTCCTCATAACGATATATACTGCACAACCATCGAGCTTTTAGAATACTACTAGTAGTTTTTGCTCTCCTGTGCTACTTGGTATTGGTAATTGTTTGCTCATTTTTTAATTTAAAATATATTAAAAAATACCGGTACAACAAACCTATAAAAAATATTTAAAAAACATTTTAAAATATAGAAATTATTGAAATATCAAACAAGACTAAATCTTAAACGAAGCAGTGAGCAAAGAAATTACATATGCTTGGATTGAGAGAGAGAGAGACTGGTAGAAAACGAAGCCGTGCAATCAAGCTCAGGTCTAATGCCAAGAGATGCCAACTATTTTCGCTGGTGGCAATTGGCCAAATAAAGACTTCGTCATCTCCCCACTAAACAGTTACTCTGCCTCGTGCTTTTATGTGAGTTAAAACACTATATCAAAATAGAAAAATAAAATATCTAAAATTTAAAGATTATAGAGGCTAAAATTTAAAGATTATACAGATTACTATCAATATCACTTTGCATATTTATCAGATCAAGAATTAAATATATCAAGTGTATTTATAATAATAAAAAAATATCACTTTAAATCAAGTAATTTTAATTGATAAAAGTTAAACCAGTTCTTTAAAGATTGGGAATAATAATAAAATTATTTTTGAATAATAATAAGGGGAAAAAAAGAATAAACTTAAACTAAGGTATTGGACAAAGTTTTTCTTTTAAAAAAATTATTGGACATCAAGTTTATCCAAAGAGTTTATTAATATAGATAGAATGTAATACACACACGTTTTTTTTGCAGTGGACTAGATTTTTTTCTTAACATTAAAAAGGTTATAAAAATATTAGGAAATAAATATTCAATATATGTTGCCCAAAACACTTTTCAAATACTTAATTGTTGACATGTTGGACAAAATGTTTTTTAGACGTCGGATTGACTCGGCTTAACCATGGTTAGCATGTGAAACCCATGATATAGGATAAGAGATAGTAATAAAGGCATGGAACCCATAACAAAACAAATTAGAAAACTCAATTATAATGAACCAAATATTAAAGGCTAAAAGAGAATTAAAAAAAAAAAAGTTAAAAAAAAGTGAATATAGTAAACCTATATCGGTGGTCAGCACAATAGTGTTGGTTAGGGCAATTTTTTCTGAACGCAAGAAGAAAAATGTTAAGGTGACACTAGGATAATATTCCAAAATAATATGAAAGAAACAAAATATAAGTTTGGTTAATTTGAAAGTGAAAAAAGACAACCCTAGTTTAACAGTATGAAAAACAAAGAAAACCCGAGTGAATCTTCTAAATTTAAGTTAATATTTCAAAATCACAACCTGTAAAATCTCATACTTGGGCTTAATCGAGAAAGATAATTCCAAACCAATTTAATATTGAGGGATAAAATTGCAAAATTTTTTTTTATCACAACCCATGAAATCTCATACTTGGGCTTCATCAAGGTCAATCTCCAACCAATTTCATGTTGAAAGATAAAATTAATCGAAAAAACTTGTCAATGTATAAAACTAGCAATTAAAAGAATGAGAATTAAATCTGATAGAAAAAACAATTGAAGGAGGATGAAATCGCAAAAAGAAGTCAATTTTATAAATCACCTAAAAAATAGCAATTAAAAGAATGAGGACCAAATTTAAGAGATGAAAAAAGTTAAAGAAGCACAAAATTAAAAATAATTTTCAAATTGAAATAATCTTTTCAAATTTAAAATTTGCAATTAAGAGAAAAGAGACTAAATATGAAAGGGAAAGAAATTGAAGGGTTGATGTGATTTCTTCAAGAGATAGCGTGCATATTGAGGTGAATGAAAGAAAAAAGAAGGGGGGAAAAGCAAATTTGTGCCAAACCAGAACGAACCACCATACACACATCATTTAAGAAGGAAGAGGATGTTGAGACGAATCAAATGATGCGGTGGAAGCACGACTACGACCACCAAAATCAATCACACACGCTGCGGCGAAGCGTATGACGTGTACCAACAACTTTTTTCTTTTTTATTTTACTTGTAAAAATTACTAAAATACCCCTAAGACTAAATAATTAAAAAAACCATCATGAAATTACTTCCAAGCCCCTAAAGTCAGGGTTAAAAAATTTAGATGGTAAGGGAAATGAAGTTATTACACTATTAATTTAGGAAATGAAATTTCTATAAAGCCTTTAAACCAAAGATTCTGAATAATTTTATTGTTATTAAAAAAATAGAAAGATAATGTT
>Ga0307518_10003368_pt1 | contig 11522 bp, 11 predicted proteins | sample 25_EM_MG_FD_203889 | JGI IMG/M metagenome (GOLD analysis project Ga0307518, IMG submission 203889) | Populus trichocarpa ectomycorrhiza microbial communities from riparian zone in the Pacific Northwest, United States - 25_EM | ecosystem: Host-associated > Plants > Roots > Unclassified | place... | reverse complement strand
TGATCTGAGACAGAACAGCCACAAGAAGGGTATCAGGGGTCCAGAGGTCTTTGGGGGGTCACCATGCACTAAGGTGTAATGCATGTGTTCTAGTGCCGCTGAAGCACAACCATGGGCTCCCTTGACGAGCTCTCTTCTGGGAAAGAACGAGAGAGGGTTCTTCTTCCTAACAGCACTCTAAAGTAGGGATATAACTGTCATGGTGCTGGAGGACGCCGTCTGAAAGTAGGGAAGCGGATAGAGTACTGAATTTGACACATCCAGGGAAGTGAGACAAACGACAGAGGAAGATGGACATGGCAAGTATCTGGGAGGAAGGGACCATAGGCTGAGGGCTCAGGGGACACAGAGATGACCAGAGATGACTTTTCAATCTTGACAATAGACCTAAGATGACCAAAGTACGTCCTTGATGCAGGACTGACGAGGAGAATGCGCTGACCAAGAACGAGGGGGACTGAGGGAGCAGGCTGGGAAGATATGTGCCAGGCAGTGCACGGGAACTCTGGGAGAGGCTGTCCTAAGAGCAGGACATAGTGGAGATCTGCAGCAATAGCGGAGAAATGATCCAGAGAAAATACGGACTCCATAGTGACTGATGAGACGAACATCTGGATTGCGGGGGGAATATCTCCGTGGGAAATAAACGGATCCACGTCGGAACTTGACAGGCAGATAGACCATGCTCCAGGCTCTCTGACGGTATAGTCACGTGCCTGATAGCTTTGGAAACGGTGGAGCTATTCAAAATATCGGAATGCTGGCACTGGGCGCCTAAAAATGACATTTGAGTGCTAACGTCGTTTCTTCTCTTCTTTCCTTCGTTTCTCCATCAATTCTTCAGCTTCTTTGCTCATTCTGGTGTGGGAGTTGGACTGCAGCAGATTGCATTCCTTTCTCATACCATAATGGACGTTATTCCTTCAGTTTCTTCTGCTTCTTGGCGGTTCTTGTGCAAGTGATGACTGTCAGCATCAGCAGTCGTCTCTTGCATCAGGATAGTCTTCTTGTGCGATAGATGGCTACAACGAGCTTGTATTCATTCTTCGCATAAGGATAGTCTTGACTTTGCATGATATGGATAGCGAGGGCTGTCTGTATCCCTCAAGTCGGGACAATCTTAATCTTTCAACAGATCTTGGGTGCGTTCTTTGCATTAGTTCATCGGCTAACTTTCTCCATGTCCACAGTACCAAACACGTTTGGTGCGTGACACCAGATCATCTCTGGGACCATCCTCAGGGCCGAACCATTGGAAATGACTGGATTCACAACATTCTGGAGTGGGGTTGTGATGGCAAGGGAAACAATCACCAGAAACAGATTCATGGTGACCTGGGTCTGCAGAACCACAAAGGCTCTGAGACGCTGTGGGGTTTCGAGCTGTGAAGCTCCAGAATTGGCTAACAGAAGCTGGAGGTTGCCTGCAGTTAGACAGGGCTTGCTGGGTGGCAGAAAGATGGAGGTCATTTACTGCACCTGCTTCTTCAGCGAGTGTGGCAGCAGTTCGAGCACAAGAGCGCATAGTCATGGTCATAAGAGATAGAAAACTGGTTTTGTGCATGAGATTGGGATAGTGAACCCACACAAGTGTGAGTCTGAAATACTGTCAAGTCCAGGTCTACTCCGGTAGGGGGTCCGGTCAAGTCTGGATGAAAGCAGATGAAGGACAAGGGCAGGGGGCTGGACAAGGAGTTAGTCCGGCCGGAGTTGGTGACCACTTGGATTCAATGACTAAGGACAACAAGCATTGATCCCTTGCATAGGTTCCGGTCAAGAGGTTGGAGACGGAAACAGAGACAGAGACAGAGACAGACAGAAACTGGAGTAGTGACTATGGTTGATTTCAGACTGAGGAGTACAGGATAATCTACAGAGTACTCATACTAAGTGCAAACTAGGGACAAGTATATACGGTGACAAGTAAACAGCCTAAAGGCGGACAAGGAATGACCAGAGTAAGGACTAGGTCAGGTCTGGTGAAAACAAAGTCAGGTCTGAGTAAAATAAACCAGGTCCAGTGAAAATGATACAAGGTGCAGGATATATCAAGAACGCAGAGAACTCACGAACAGACAGGGTAGACAGCGAGGTGTAGTAAGGACTGTATAGGGATTAGACCAAGGGTCGTACATAGCAGAAGTATAACTGCGTGACCATGACCGGAGTAAGTGAGAGCGACTGGAGTTGAGCTATAGTGCTGCGATGCAACCGGAGTAACCAGATAGGACCCAGAGTTGGACATGGTCGTAACAAGAACACAGAGAATGTCTCAACTGTTCAAATTGAGGATGGGCAGGAGGTGCAGTAGATCAACTACATTTTCTCATATTCTGGATATGCAAAGTTGCTGGCTTCATGTCAACAGTTTCCCTTCCTGGTGTCTAATATTCAACAACAGATATGTACATATCATCAGCAACAACATAGAAAAATCAAATGAGTGGCATGAGACAACCCTAAGGGCAAACACCCAAAGAACTACCACACAGGGACTCTGAGGAGGAAGGGAGTAGGATCACAAGCGTCTTAGAGCAAAGACCCAAAGAGAGCTCGAATGGAGAGCCTCTGGGTGCTGGATTGCAACGGTATATATACTATACTACACGTGTCCTGTGCGAGGCTATCCATGAGGCTGTATGCTGTACGAGGCAGTGAACACAGCCGCCATCCTGTGGTAAGGCTATGCTAACGACATCAAGGGATACAGTATGCACAGCATGAGGCTGTGGTCCAGACAGGTCTACAGATAAGATGCACTAGATAAGATACTACGCTACGATAAGATAAGAAGTCATCTAATCACAGATTAGAGAAGATAAAAAGTTAGACCATTACACTACTCCCCCCTTAGGTGCAGGATTCCAGACTGCAAAAGGTGGGTTCACAGATGGTGAGGTTCTCGGGCATCCGAGTAAACAGCGAGTTGAAGTCCGACTGCAGCATCCGAAGTTTGCGGGGAGCAGAGGGGTTTTCCTTATAAAAATGCTCAACTACCAGAGGAGAATTCTTCAGATTCAACGAGGGTTCCCACGTTCTTTCATGTTCCTCGTACCCTTTCCAGTGTACCAAATACTGGAGGTGCCATTTATAAATATGCGAGGCTACTATATAGTCCACTTCGTATTCTTCATCGTGTTCTTCAGAGACGTGTACCGGACCAGGCTGGGAGGTGGGTTGTCCAGGGAGCGGACCTAAATAAGGTTTAACCCGAGAGACATTCACTACTGGGTGAATCCGAAGAGTTTTTGGGAGCTTAAGCTCGACTGCATTCGGGGTTACTTGAGTGACCTCATAGGGGCCAATCCACTTCTCTGTGAGCTTTCTGGAAGCGCGATTTAACATACAAAGGTTGTCCGTTGAAAGCCAGACTTGCTGACCAACAGTATAGTCCAGAGCGGGATTTCTATGCTTATCCGCCTGAAGCTTCATGTTGTCAAGACCGGTTCTTCACCGATCTGATCTCTATGAGGGGTCTGGGGGTCAGGGGTTGGCCTAGCAGTAAGACCGAGATGCTACGTAGCGTAGTCGCGCTTCCTGAATGATAGGAAGGCTGACCGAGGGTTATACGGAGTGTCCGAGGGTAAACGGTCTACGACCGAGTGCTTGCACGAGGACTGAGACGGAGAGTGCAAAGGGAGAACAGAGGAGAAGTATCTTATTCAATATTCGAACTGAAACTACAACAGACTGAGTATCTAGGTATTTATACGAAGTAGAACGGATGAGGCAATGTACAGGGAGTCAGGATTACTGACGAACGACGAGTGCAGTCGCGCTGCGCGCTGAGTAAGTACGGTAAGTGCGATAACCGGATTACCAATAGATAATGTATTAGTAATGACACGGGACGGGAACGTATAGTGACCGGAAACAAGAAAGGAAACATATTAGGTAATCGTACAGAGAGACAGATCGGACAATGCGCTCACCGATCGGTGGTGCTACAAGACAGATAGAGAGAAATGGAAAAGGGGAGTACATACTATAAACAGATGGTGAACACGTGGACGCGATTGGACAATAGGGTACAGGGTGATCGGATGTCACGGTCGTGACAGTATCCCCCTCTTAGGGCCGAGCCCACGAGGCTGCAATGCATTTTCCACACCGATTGTGCATGACCATTGTCTGGGTTTGAAAATTGGTTAGGGCATATTTAAGACTGGCCTTTGGTGACGGTCAACCCATCAACACTTTCTCTCTCATAACTACTTGACTCTCAACCATGTCCTCTGGCAACACCGACAACATCGATTGGATGCGCATTGCCTCACCTGAGTTGGAAGGGAAGCCGACTGATTCACTTCAAGTCCAGATCGCCAAGTTTGACGAGCAGTCGCATCGGCGATGGGAACATTTGATGAAGCAGGCAGCCGAGCAGGAGGTGAGGAGATTGGTGGAGGAGGCTGCCAGGAAGAAGGCTGAGGAGGAGGCGAGGAGGGTAGCCGAAGAGAAACGGAAAGCCGAGGAGGTAGTGAAGCAAGTCGCCGAGGCAAAGGCATGAGCAGATTTTGAGGCGAGGCGCAAGGCCGAGGCAGAAGTGAGAGCAAGGGAGAAGGCCATGTCACTGGCGGCGGGTGAGGAGATGCAGGCATGTCTGGGGGCAAAGCCCAAGGTGCATGGCCAAGTAATTCTTTTCTTTTGTCTTTTGCTGACTTACTGCTTGATTAGCCTCATCAGGTCACTGCCCGTTCCAACACGGGCATAATGGGGTTCAGGCCCCCTTGTGACCGATGCAGATGAAGCAGCAACAGCGACAAGTGTGAGTTAGCCGACGGTGCGCATACACCAACTTGCAGTCGGTGTCAGCGATGCAAAATCAAATGCACCTTCAGCATGTTGATGGCGGCGATGGAGAGATCGGCAAGTGGAGAGAAGAGGAAGCAGAGCAAGAAGACAGTGGAGGTGGAGACGTTGCTGAGAGGAGGAGAGAAGCGGAAGCGGACAAAGAAGGTGATCACCGATGCCGCAAGTATGGAGGAGATCGAGGTGGCAATGGGAGGGTTCTCGGTGGCTGGGCCATCGAGTTGGCCAGACCCAGTCATGCTGGTCTTGGACCGCCGACTTGGGGAGATTGTGGCAGCCATTGACCGCAACACAAGGGAGCTGGCCAAGCTGGGTCGACAGGTGGAAGGAATCACCTGGGAGATGAAGAGGGCGGCTGACACAAAGGACCCAAAGGGCAAGGGCAAGGTGATGCCCAAGGAAAGCGAAGGGCAGGAAGGGTCAGATGAGATGGACGGGGAGAACGAAGAGTCGGGGAGTGAAGACGGAGAAGGTGAGTCCGAGTGAATAGTCGGACAAGTACTTGTAATTGTTTCTAGTTTTCTTTTTTCTTTTGACTTTGTTTTGTACACTATCAATAGACTTTGTTCAGTGATCTGAAAGACTTAGCGTGAGAGGCTTTCTAAGGGGCCTGGCTTAGATGGATAGGCTTTGTGATAGTCGGCCACGAGTTCTGATGCATGTCCGAGCTCGGTCGCGATCAACCAAGATGTTTCTTCGTTGGTACCCTCATAGCCAGCCCATCTAACTAGGTAGAGGAGTGGGCATTGGCGTTGACGTCGGTCGAACTTTGAATTGAGGATCTCGGTGATCTTGAACTTGGGTTCGCCATCAACTTCAATGGGAGGTGGTGGAGGTTGTGACCGATTCGGTATTGTGTTCGGTGTTGCTGGTTCGAGCTGTGAGACATGGAAGATGGGGTGGACAGCACGCATAGAGTCAGGGAGACGGATCGTGAATGATAGAGTGCCGACTGGGGCGATAATGGGGTAGGGACCAAGATTCTTCTCAGAGAGTTTCTTTGAAGGTCGGGTAGACCTAAAGTACTTGGCTTTGACAAAGACCTGATCACCAATTTTGAAATTGGGTGCGGGTGATCTTCTGGCGTCAGCAGGGCCTTGGTACCTTTTTTGGGCAGCAGCCATTTCTTCACATAGGTACTCATGCAGTGACTCTAAGTCAACCGCATATTCCCTTGCCCGAGCTGATGAGAGATCGCGCTCGGGGTGCACAGCGAGGTTCAGGTGGTATCCTTTGTTTGCAAAGAACGGTGAGACACCTGTCGTAGTGCTAGGGGTGTTATTGTAGGCGAACTCGGCGAGAGGTATTAAATCCGACCAGTTGTCCTGCTGGTAGTTGCAGTACATCCTGAGGTATTGCTCGAGTGTTTGGTTAGCTCACTCAGTCTGTCCGTCACCTTCTGGGTGATAGCCCGAAGTGAAGTGTAACTTCATATCTAAGGCCTTACCAAGTGATCGGAAGAAATGTGAGACAAACTCTGAGCCTCAGATGTTACATGCACGGGTACGCCATGCTTAGCGAAGACGTGTAGTAGGAAGAGCTGTGCAAGTTTATAGTATGTACTCCCCTTTTCCGTTTCTCTCTATCTGTCTTGTAGTGCCACTGATCAGTGAGCGCGTTGTCCGATCTGTCTCTCTGTACGATTACCTAATATGTTTCCTTTCTTGTTTCCGGTCACTATACGTTCCCGTCCCGTGTCATTACTAATACATTATCTATTGGTAATCCGGTTATCGCACTTACTGTACTTACTCAGCGTGCAGCGCGACTGCGCTCGTCGTTCATTGGTAATCCTGACTCCCTGTACATTGCCTCATCCGTTCTACTTCGTATAAATACCTAGATACTCAGTCTGTTGTAGTTTCAGTTCGAATATTGAATAAGATACTTCTCCTCTGTTCTCCCTTCACACCCTCCATCTCAGTCCTCGTGCAAGCACTCAGTCATAGACTGTTTACCCTCGGACACTCCGTATAACCCTTGGTCGGCCTTCCTATCATTCAGGAAGCACGACTATGCTACGTAGCATCTCGGTCTTACCGCTAGGCCAACCCCTGACCCCCAGACCCCTCGTAGAGATCAGGTCGGTGAAGAACCGGTCTTGACAGTATATTCGAACTCCAGTCTTGTACGAGTTCACAATCATCTATGTCCAGAACAATCCAAACTCGCTCGCGCACTGCTCGCACAAACAACCCAGAACCCTCAGCGTCCGACACTCGTCGGGCTGCTGCCTTGAGCGCTCCACCTAGCCTCAGGCGCTCACCCAACTCTGTCTCCCAATTCCAAGGCTTCTCTGCTTGGAGGGCTTCCTCCCCCGCTCAGTGTCGCCCACCTGGGGCCTTCGTCTAAGATCTCGGCAATGACCTAGGTGATGACCATCCCAGTGATGATGGTCCCGGAGGTGATGGTCCCGACGACCCCAATGACCCAAACCCAGATGATGGTGGTGAAGACCATCGTGACATTGAGCCATGGCCCTTTTGGGACAGGGAGAGGAAGAAGACTTCCAGAAGTTTTCTGATTTGAAACCTTTGACTGTTGGCACTTCTGGCAGTGCTTTATGTAGGTTTGAATTTGCTCCTTCATTCCTTTCCAGGTATAGTGCTTTCTAAGCACATTAAATGTAGCCTTGACACCCTTATGTCTGGCGACAGGTGTGTCATGAAAGTCCATAATAAGCAACTGGTGCTCTTTGTAAGTCTGATCAGTAACATTGATCAACTTGATAGATACGGGGTTTAACAAGGTTTGATCCTTGTTATCTTCGGAGCTAGAGATGTAATAGTCCGATCGCCTACTAAGCAGATCTGCAACGTGCATCTGGGTTCCCTTTTTATAAATTAACGAGTAGTTGAAGCGCGTCATCCACATCTGCCAGCGTGCTTGGCGCTTAGAGAGATTCTGCGACTTCGTGAAGTATGTTAAGTTATGATGGTCTGTGTATATCTCAAAGGCATAAGGAGTGGCCTCAAGATAATGGCGCCAGGCCTCTGTTGCTTTTATAATGGCCAGCATTTCCTTATCGTGAATAGGATAGTTGCGCTCCGGCGGGGTCATAGAGTGCGACATGTACACTACTGGTCTGAATTCACCGTCCTCGCACTTAACAGATATCACTCCCCCAACGGCGAACTCAGACGCTGTGAGTCAAAGTGTGGATTTGGGTCGGAGTCTGCCTTGCACAGGCAACATATGACTGTCAACTTGCACAGCGGCACCGTGTAGATGATGAACAGAAACAGAAGAAACAAGAGGCAGCTGCTGTGAAACTAGCAGCTGTTGTCCCTTGTCTCACAGAAGTTGAGTTAGTGTCAATGAAAGTCTCCAACATTGACCTGCAATTGTGTTGGCACTGCCAATTTGACGAGAAGGTACCAAGAGAAAAGGAGATGCCAAAGAAGAAGGAGGAGAAGCTTTGAGAGCTTCGTCACATGGTCAAAAGACATAATGATGGGTCAGTGGTATCACACACCGAGTCAAATTGCACAAACAGAGGTGATGATTGATGGCAATTATACAGGGGCTTGTGACATGGAACACTTTTCAGAGGATGGGTTTTAACTTGTGTGCATCTTTTGTGTTCTCTCATTTTTCTTCATATCCACACCTTCTAGATACATATCCAGACATAGTGGATGTTTTATACTCTTCTTTGATACCTTTTCACCTTAGACTACTACTAGGACTCCCTTGATACACGATTGACCACCTTTTCCTGCTTATATAATCCACGCCGGAATAGTGGTGTTGCCTCTCCCCAATATGTAGTACATTGTTGCATCTCTGTTCACTTCACCGACACTTATTATCCATAGACACATCCAGTTGATTACTGAATGTATTCAAATTTCAAGACAGACTACACTAGGCATTGAACACCTTACATGTCCCCCTCACTTTGATTACCATTGTACTCCTCAAACTCTCAGATTGCCACATCAATGGCATCATTACATAAAGTTTCTAGTAAACATTCTTCAGCATCCAGAGCCACCTTCGCATGTAAGCTGCAAGTGGGAGTCAGTCAAGTAGCTACACAATTTTGTGACACACACCATCCATTTTTGTCAAATTTCTTGAGCATCATAGGCAGTATTCCATGGGCTTCAGATCACATGTGGAATTGTGTAAGGTTACTGACATGCTTGGTATAAATGTCTTTATATGCCTGCTCCATGAATGGTACATCTGTCTTGTTGCCATCAGCCCATTTGTCGATGCAGCATTCAATCTATCTATTGCAGTAAGATTGGTTCATAAGTAATCATGATGTGCCACATGCACATACCACTGTGAGTAATAGAGCCACACCCACAAGTGGGAAAGGAGAGAAATATTTAGGGTATTGGACCCCTTCATCCCACTTGTTCACATAGAATGAGACATTGATGGCTTTTTGAATAATAGCATGTTGGTACAACCCCTTTCTGGGTTTATCCCTTGCAGGATCTCCAAGACTCTGAAAATACATGTCAATTTGTTGCACAAACCCAGTGGAGACAATAAACCTTGTAGCAGAAGTCAAGACTTGTCTTGAGTTGCACTACCACCTCCCAGTTTTTGGTGGTTGATGTTTGGCTTGTGCTCTCAAAGCCATACATTGTTTCAATGAGGGGATGGATCTTGGCTTTGAATTTGCCTGTTAATTGCCATGTGTGCATGGTAATCTATGACAGTATCAGATATAAGGATCAACAGTAGAGTTAGCGACTTACTAGCTGGATGATCTCATCATTGTACCTGACCTTGGCTTCGACATGGGTACATGCCTCTGTCCATGCTTCTTGTGCCTATGATATTGCAGTCATGTGGTCAGGATATATATTTTTTGCCACAAGACAAGCACAAAAAAACCTGTAGCATGTTTGAGGATCTGGCACACCACTACTTCATAATCACGCACTGCAACATGCCTCTTGGTTTCTTGAACTTCACATGGTGGGCACCAATTTTTGTCATTGTCTTCACTAGTAGGCTCTGATGAAATGTGTGACCATTTGCCAGACACAGCACAGTCACCCAAATCCCCTTCTCAGAGGCATTTCAATTGATATCTTCTTTGTCGGCAGGAAAAAGATCATTTGCAATGTCTGCCCTACTCTGCATAGCATCAGGAAGTCGATTGGGGGTGTGTCAGCTCAAATCATTCAAGTGTGCAGTTTGCAGTCTGGCAGTGCTTGCAAACCTGCTTGCCTCTGGAGTGCCACCAGACAGCTGGTAGTGATGTTGCCCAAATGAGTTGATTAACCCAGAAGGCTACACAACACAGTCAATAATGTCTGGAGGATAATAGGTGATACATCACCTGGGTAAGGGGATCATCAGCTGCCAGTGAGGCTCCATAGTAGTATGCCTATTTACAAGGCTCATGAGTGGAGTTGTCCATGTATTGATAGTTACTCACCTTCTTGGGGGGAACATGTCCCACTTGTGGCTGCAAGTTGAGTCATGGTGTTGCTCTGGTCTCGTCAGGATTGATATCACAAGCAGAAAACTTCTGTCATGTGCACTAGTCAATATGAAATAAAATGAAACATTTGTAATGATGGTCAGCTCACTGTTGCATGAGACTGGGTTGCCTGACCTGCTCATGGAGCTGTACAAAAAGAATGTTGCTTTAACAATCAATATCAAATTGTTTGAAGGTATAACTTACCTCTGCTTTCAGGATTTTTACATTGAGCCAACTTCTCTTTCAAATTGGCTTGATTATTCTTGCAGTCCCAATGTTCATCCTCTGCAAGGCATGAACCTGGCCCCAGACAAGAAAGACAACTTGCCTACACACCTACATACTGCGCACCTTTGGTAGGGTGAGACACTTGCATTGGATGGGTATGAATGGGAGGATCCCCTGCTTCACTGGTTATGGCCCTGAGCCCATGCACCTACTTAGGCCGTCTTACACGGCCACCCGAGGGTGAAAATCGGCTGAGTATGATGGGCCAGCGGACAGAGGGCCCCAGATGAGTTGTTATCGGTTGGTAAGGGTTGGCTAGCTACTAGGATATTATTGCAATGTATGATGATGGGCTAGGGTGTCAATTAAGGAAAGGGTAATTGGATTAAATTAAATATTGTCATGGAATCATATGAACAAGCCCTGAAAAGATTGTGCTGCATATTAATGGGGGGTACATAATATGTGTTATCACCATATCAATGGGCTGGACCCAGACATGCCTATCATCTATGGTAATTGATGGGCCTATATTGCATTGTAATCAAGGCATATAGGGGTGGGCTATATAGAATCAGCACAAAACAGGGGATACCGCTGGGTATGCAGGACCGCGGGCAATGGGACAGCCCACGAGTTTTGTGTAGTACATTGATAGAGGGAATACTGAATGGGATGGAAACTGTTTTCGGCGATACTACAAAACCCCCTGGGGGTAATAAATAGAATGGCATCCGCGGATACTACATATCCACGGTCACACATTAGATGTGCTAAATCCATACCAAGGGTAGCCAGTGGGAGAGAATATGTTGTTTGTTTAGTAAAACACCACAGAGAGGAAACACAATGAGGTGGGATAATAACTACAGTAAGACCCGTGGTGGGTCGGTGACATACCACGGCATACGAATAAGCATGATAGAATACTACAGCAGGTAGACGCACATCTAGACCAATTAGATACAATATCTTGTTGGATATATTAGTATATTACCCGCGGGAACCAAATTACAGGCGGATATGGTTC
>Ga0307518_10003367_pt1 | contig 11524 bp, 5 predicted proteins | sample 25_EM_MG_FD_203889 | JGI IMG/M metagenome (GOLD analysis project Ga0307518, IMG submission 203889) | Populus trichocarpa ectomycorrhiza microbial communities from riparian zone in the Pacific Northwest, United States - 25_EM | ecosystem: Host-associated > Plants > Roots > Unclassified | place... | reverse complement strand
TTTTTTTAACTAATATGAATTTTTTAGTATTTAATATTATAGGTGTATTTAACGTTTGAGTTTGAACAATAACTCAATTAGTTAATTAAGAAAATCTAATTGGAAGATGCAAATATCAACACTAAAAAGATGCTAAATCAACTTAAAACTACATTTAATCTTAGTTAATAATTACATAAAAAAATCACAAGATAACCATTAATTATTGACAAGAAAAAAGAAAAAAGAAAAAAGAAAAAAGAAAAAAAAGAGAGTTAGATAGGATGTACGATGCATATACCTATAAATATAAGAAAATCAAACTTGTAAATTTGAATTGGATACGTGATTCGAGTTTTTTTTTAAATAAAAAATAAAAAAGATTGATGCTTGCAATTTTTTATGATCTAAGATCGAGGGTGAACCGGTTTGGCTCTCCAAACCTAATCTTTATACTATTTTAAACTTAAAACATTTTAAAATATCTTAAAATCATTTCAAAAAAAATAAAAGATCATTTTTAAAAATCAAAACATTATGTAAAGAATGAAAAACTTGGAATAAACTTTAAATATCCTACCATATTATTATGATAATATTAATTTTGCATTCAAAATATTTTTTATATTAATCATTTTTAATTAAGAATTTTTATTAAAATTATCTAAAAAAACATATAGATCTTTATATAAAATGATGTTTTTTCTTATTTAAAAATAAATATGGATATAAAACTTTAATAATGTTTTTAAGTTGAACTTTTTATAGATAAAATGGAATGAAAAAGGCTTATCCCAGCATAACAATGTGCATAAATAACAATTTAGCTAAGGGCTTGACAATTATTATAGTGCTTAATTTGCTTAGTTTAGAACTATAACGGTTACCCGTGCTTCGCCGCAGGTAGAACAAATTTTTTCTTTGATATAAAAAAAACATTAGGGTAAAAAATTCTAAATTTTGAGTTATTAGTTTAAGTGATAATCTAAATAATATGAAAAAAACATAACAACAATTAAAAAAAAACAACAAAGAAAAAAAGTAAAAAAAACATACCTGAGTCTATTTAGATTATCAAACAACCTAATGTCAGCCTAATAGAAAAAACCATGATAAATCTATCCATGGTATCAAAAAACCTAAAAAACCATCTAAAAAACCAAAATCAACCCGAAATAAAAAATCTTCTCGAGCTTATATATGTTTTTTCACAAAATTTAAAGGTAAAAAAACACCTAATATGAACTCCCATCATCAAATGGAACCATTTGACACAAATATTGACAGTTGTGGTGGTCTAATTTAGTGTCAATAATATTTTTCTCTATCTATCACTGAAATCCAACAACCTCTCTTTCTCTCCTCTCTTAAACCATGAACTAAAAAAAAATATCAAAAATGAGTTTTTGTACCAAAATTAAATTGAAAAAAACCTTGAGGTGCCAAATATGTATAATTTTCAAAGTACGAGGACTAAGTTAAACTTTCATTATCCATTTGTGGCGTCTTTTCTACTTTGATTTCCTGTTTTTCAATTTTATCTATAGTCAACAAATTTAATTCAATTGCTATTAAATTTGGCCAAAAAAGCAGCAATTGCAAAAAAAAAAAACATTTGAGAATCAAATTATAAAAAATATGAACAATAAGTCCATAGTAAAATGTGAAGGGGTGCAAAATATAGGCTCAGTAATACTCGTCCCACGCGTTTTAGTTTTTTACTTAAAAATAATCAACATGTACGTACTGAATTTGGCCCAAAAAGATAATAATCACATGGAAATAAATTTAAGGATGAATTTAAAAAAAATAAACAATAAATTTACAGTGAAACGTGGGAGGGTGAACGCTTTTTAGTTTTTTACTTATAATAGTAGATTCTCTTTCTACCTACCACGAGCATGTTCAAGCAAGTTAAGAATATTGAGGTGAAATACTAAAAACTTTATTAGTTTTGCAGTTGTAGATCAATTTAATGATACATGCAATATCAAAGGCAATAAAGATATTTAGAGGGCCTGAAAAAAACCTTATGCTCCTTTCATCCAATTCTCATACATGTAAAATTCTTGGTCTATAATTCTTTACAATATTTACACAGACAGCAATCACTATACAGTCGGTGGCTAAAGCTTTGTTTCTTTAAAAAGTCTTGATCATGTCAGCTTGTTTTGAGATCGTCAGAGGGGCAGCTTTTTGAGATGGTGAAGGGTGAAAGAAGAGGCAGATGGCTGAGATATCATCCATGGCAATGCCTCTTTTCTTGTTCTTCCAAGCACGAACTGCGCATTCCACTAGCCTTTTAGCTGATTTTTCCCTATCAGGTGTTGAAAAAACAACCTGCACTGCTTCCTGGTTAGAGATCACATCCCATACCTATGAAAAACAAGAGGAAAAACACTTCAAAATTGTACAGATTCTTATTTGTTCACAAAGACACTAGAAATGCTGTAGAATTGCCATGAGAAGGACGACAATTCATTCTGCTATTTTTCTTATCGTCTCTCTTACTCTACACTAACCTGTAGTTTTACCTGCTCGAGATGTCAGCAAAAAATGCAAAAAGAGAAGACTGAGGTGATACTTTTGTGATCATAAGAAAGATTGGAATCAAGAAAACACATACCCCATCAGTGGCTAAAATGACAAACTGGTCTCTGCTTGTGATGTTTCTTTGTGTCACGTCAGGCTCAGAAATGAGCCCAAAATCCTTTACACAGTGGTCGCCAAAGGCTCTGGATAATGCTAGTCCTGGAGTTTTACCATTTGGCATCCAGACCCTAAACACCCCGGGCTCGTCACGCAAACAAAACACTCTGCCATTGGACCTGGTTATTCGTTCAGCCTCCTCTGCAAGCAATATAAGCAGGGAAATAAATAATCAATGCTCATATCATTATGTATCTGTGCAGGAATATATAAATTGCGAGAGGAAAGGCCAGCTGACCTGGTAAATTAGGCTTAAAATCGATGGTAAGCTGAAGGGGCACCAAACAGCCATCATCATCAGTAGTTGCCAATACAGCCCGAGAATCACCAACATTTGTTATAACTAGATGCTCACCCTGAACACACCATTGCAACAAAAGTATCAGGCGAGATTTTAACTCATGATCAATAAGATTTTGATACCATATTAAAGAACCTACTCAGCTTAAAGCTGCTGTGTTAGTACTAGTACTAATAAGCACCATACCTGTTTAATGATTGTTAAAGCTGTAGAACCACTGCAAAAGGAATCAATCTCGGGATGCTGCTTAAGTTCGTGATCAATGGCAGCATAAGTTTTCAAGTAGGACTGCTTCCAAATATCAAACTGATGAAGGTTTCTATCTAAATCCATTTCGAAGTCCATGCCAAGCGACGTCAATGAAAGAGTTTCTTGCCATTTGCATAGCAATGAAGAGGGTACAGATTCTCTAACCCTTTTAGAAACAAAATGGCCCCATGGCCCATGCCCATCAAAAATCCCACAAAATATCATATCTTCTTGGCATCCAAATTCCTGTTTAAAAAAGAAAATCAAAACCATGTTGAGCAATTAATATTCAATATTAAGAATCGGCTAGAAACAATCCAAAAGGCTCCTATTTTACTCAAATCTTTTATGATGGTTTATGTTAAAAGTAGCCGTGCATGCATACCTCCCACACAACCAAGGAATCCTGATTAATTCCTTTCTGCCCTCTCTTGGAGCAGACTGAGGCAAAGTTACTTGACTTGTTAGACTTAACAATGCCCGAGGAACTCAACATCAACTCATTCTTCCTCGCATCCTTTGCCAATGCTTCTGCAGCTTCCCTTCCTGCATCTTTTCGAGAGTTTCTTCCTTTCTTGATTGATACTGTTCCAGCCAATCCATCGAGCAGAGATGGAAAAAGCACCATTGCTTCGACAACCTTATCATGCAACAAATCTCTTTATTTAACTTCACTGTAACTAAATAACTTCTAAAAGCACCTAATGATATGTTCTTATGCACGTTCTTTAGATACAAACTATCTTAAGAAAGGTGAGTTAGAAGAAGATCAAATTCTCTATGATCATCCAAAAGTAAATATAAAAGAGAAGAAGAGAAGTAAGAGGAAATTAAACCTCCAAAAATATGCTCTTTAATTTCGTTCACAAAAGGAATGATCAGCTAGTAGCCTGAAAGCTAAGACTTTAGCCTGATATCTCCTATCACCAGCCGGTATCTGACGTCACTCCGGCAACCCGAACCTGTATTGCTTGGATAATCAAAGGCTACTTGATGCTTATACTCCATTTAAATTTGTACATTCTTTCAACTTGCCAGTTCATACGTATGTGATTTATAGCCTTACAGCAACTGTGAGCTGCTTAGGAAATGGCCACCATGCCATTGTTCCATTGCTCCATGTCAAGCTCAAGTAATGGGCTCCTAGGACATTTCATGGGATGATTTTTCTTGGGACAACTCCTTGAGGTGATGACTTGCGTCATGGCCGGTTTGGACATTAATTCTTTTAGTTCATGCATGTCTATTGCTGATTAGATCAACAACATTAACATGCAATAGCTAGAATCAATTTTTTTTTCTTCCTTTGAGTTTTTTCTTTTATTCGACAAATGAGTTGTTCTTTTTGATCAATTTGCTTATCCACAAACTAAAAATTATTCTCTTACTTCGGTTAAAGGTATTTCTATGTGGAATCAAAGAGATTGAAAGAGATTATCTATGTGGGTTTGGTAATAGAAAACAGTTCTCCGTTTTCATTTTCCATTTTCAATTTTTTTTTTCTAGTTTTTCTTTTTTAATAGAAAATTGAAAAACGTGTTTATTTGTGAAAACTAAGATAATTTTTTTCACCAAAAAATTAAGAAATATATAAATATTATAACTCTTTTCATAACAAATCAAAACCATAATTTATATTGTAGAATATTAATTTTATTTCATTCAAATAAAAAACTATCATGAAATAATTATATTGTCAACTAAAAAGTCTTTTTTATATAAGACTAGTAATAAAAAATAAATTTACGATACTAAATAAATGTAAGAACCTAAGAAATAATAATTTATTATCACATTTAACAGTTTTACCGATAGAATTTCCAGTCGGTATTTACACTACCATTCCACTGGTAAGAATTTTACTGACAGATTCATGGATGAAAACCGTCTGTCGGTAAATATTTTGTTGGTAATTTCATTTCTGTCAGCATTTTTGTCGAAAAAAAAAACACCAATGATTTTACAAACGAAAAATACGCGCAAAAAAATTTACCCACTTTAATATACCGACGGAATCATTTCGTCAGTGATTGGTAGTGACATTTATTATAAATTTATTCCAACCCTCTATAAAATACCGATGAAATTATTTCGTCTGTGATGTAACAGTGTTGTAATGGCATATGAAGTAAATTGTTTCAAACTCTCTGGAAGATACTGACGGATTGTGTCCATCGGTATATCCATCTATAATAATTAAAAAATATATTTCTTAAAAAAATCTTTTGAACAATAAAAGAAAATAATTTTAAAAAATAAAATTGTATAAAATTCAAGTATGTAAAAACAAATTTGAATAATATAAAATCCAAATATTCATTACAAATTTATATGTTCAAATAAAATTAAACTAGAACAACGGCGGCGCTGGAGGAGGAGGAGGAGGCTCGCCATTCCCGGGATCAAACAGTCAAAAAAGAGGGCACACACATATCACTCATCTATGATCTCATGTCTCTGATCATGCGGTAAAGTTCTTCAAAATCCGTCGAGAGTCATTCATAATTTTTGGTGAGATGGGTTGTATGTTCTTGCAAGGCTGCGAACTCTTGAAACTAGATGCTCGATACCAATTATGAGCTCCCAACGGTTGAGACATTATGGGCCGTCCGCAAGTTCTCAGTAGTAATGTTGGAGAGTTTGTACACCCGATTTCGATCGAGTCCATCAGACGATCCTGCCTCCATCCATAAATCCAGATCAAAATCCGGGTGGGTTGAAGGATCATCCTGGTGTCTCTTCCTCAACCGACTGTTATATGTCTCCTGGAAATAAAAACTAAAATTATCAAATTCAATTCAAGAAAGTAATAACTTACGACAGAAAATGGTTGAACAAACATACCATAAAGTGTTGAGTGTGATTGTCGATGAACTATTACACCCTTTTTTGGTGGTCTTCACTCCGCATGTGCGTCTCCATAAAAAGCTCTATTAGGCTCGACTCATGTTTAAGAGCCATAGCTTGTTAGAAAAAAATATTGCAAGTTAAATATATTTATAAATAACAATAAATTAATTAAAGATAGATGTGATTCGAATTAATCTTACCATCTGCTTTGCATGCGAAACGAAAGGAACAAAGCCGTCGGTATGCGTGGTAACCGAGTCGTGAATTAGCCTGTTCCGGTACCCTGCACTGGACTACAAGCGTCGTGTGAAACGCTCGGATGTCACGTGCCGAATATATTCCACCCATGTATCCTCCGGGATGTATGGCGGCCTGAAATCCTTCCAAACCATCACGTCATTCCAGCTTAGTAGAGCGTTTCTCTAGCATATTTTTTAGCTTTTTTTTGCATCTCATACCAAAAATCACGCAAACTACATGATACAAACGTATTCTATATGAGTTAATGACAACTAAAATTTTAATATTTAAAATAAAAAATAATTATCATATTGTTTTCATTGTTACCTAGTTGTAGCATGATTCACCCAAACCTTCCTCGCAACATTGTCATTTTCTCTATCCCATTCAAATTTATCCTTGCATTAAAAATTTATAAAAAATAAATCAATAATATAAATAAAGTAAATGAATTTACATAAAAAATAATTAAAATTTTAAGTTAACACTAACCTTAAATCTTGTAAACTATGCATCGACATGATGTTTTCAATCAGGATATTTGAAAACCTGATTCCATTGAAACAATGAAATCTCTATTAACGATTTAAACACCGATGTTATCACTCGAGTGACCTCAATGTTTGTAAACCTTAAAATCGATAAAATGAATGTAATATTAATTGTTCATAAATTGTTAAACACAAACTAACTCAAAGCAAAACAAACTTACATTGAAAGGTCGTCCTTCCAATATACCTCGTACTTGCGGGTGAATGGATCCCGCTATGAAGGAACATCGCCTCTACGTTATGGAACAACACTTGAAGAGGCAACATCATGAGTCGACGCATGTGCCTCTTCTTGGTCAGCATCTAATGACACGTTGTTGTCATCATCGCTGCTAGAAGAACTAGCTGCGATCATGTGCTCACAACGTGCAGTTGATTTTTCTCTATGCATCTACACAAATTTGATGAATATGTACATAATTAATTTCATTTTAAAAAAAAATTGACAGCACCTCCTCTATACTAGAAACTACCCAGAATTTTCAATCCTGCAAATATACAAAATATATGCCACAATCCAGTTGATTTTACTTTATTTCTACCAACAATTTTGGATTATTCAATTTTATCTCATTTTCAATGTGATAATATTTTTAATCCTAAATTGACAAGAATTTTTTGTAATTAAATTTAATCCTATTTATTCAATTAACATTTATACTACAAATTTGACAATAACAATTAAAATTCAACAAAACAATAAAACATTATTGCAATGTAGAGAATAAAATAGAAAAAAACAATTAATCCTATATATTCAATTAACATTTAGACTACAAATTTAACAATAACAATTAAAATTTAACAAACATAATAAAACATTACTGCAATGTAGACAATAAAACAGGAAAAAAATTAATCCTGTATATTCAATTAACATTTATACTACAATTTAACAATAACAATTAAAATTCAACAAACACAAGAAAACATTATTGCAATGTAGACAAAAAAAATACAAAAACAAATATAAGCTTTAGGAATGAAAAATGCTTACCTTAATGACATGCTTAATTTCAGAGTTTATCTACGTGTGATATAAAAAATAAAATACATTGTTAATAAACCAAAGAAAAGAAGAAAAAAAATACATCAAAAGATTCACCATATATACCTGTTGATTGTGTTAAGAGGAAAAAACTTACATTCTACTTGAAGATGTTGAGACAGGAGAGGATTGAAAGAGTGAGAGTATAGAGAATAGTGTGAGAATTGAGAGAGTGAGAGTTTGTGAGAGAATGAGAGAATTGAGAAAATGAAGTTCTAGTGTCATCGCTGGGTTTTTATACCTTGTTTTTACCTACGGAATCATCAACGATATATAAAATAATTTTATTTTTAATTAATCTGTTGGTTATTCCCATGGTAAATTCACTTTGAAATTTTTATTTCGCATTAAAATTTTCAAAAAACTCAAGATTTTTGGCAGTCTATCTACGATTTCATCGATAAAAAAGTTAACAATACACAATAAGAGATGCATTAATTAACAAGGCATTGAAATTCGCAGTCCGTCATAATTGCCTTGGGAACCTAACACTCACTCAATGCACTTTAATTGACATCACTGACATGAGAAGGGGAACAATTTCCTTTACCTCTTGAATACATTGACAAACAAGATCCATTGGTGTTTTGGATGGTATTTCCCTTGATGTTATTGACTGTGAACAGTGCTAGGAGGAGGGGAACAATTCTCTTCACCTCTTGAATACACCGACGAACACAAACCGTCGGTGTTTCCATCGGTGTGATGCACAGTGAACAGTGTCAGGGGGGACAGTTCCCTTTGCCTCTGGAATACACCGACGATTTGTGTTTGTCGGTGTTTCCATCGATGTACTGCACAATGAACAATGTCTGGGGGAGGGGAACAGTTCCCTTCGCCTCTAGAATACACCGACGGACACAAACCATCGGTGAGTGCACAGTGAATGATGCCAAATATTCCCTATCTATTCATCATGTAAATACTGAAATTGAAAGTTGCTCGCACAACACAATAACAGAAGTTCACATAACAATAATAAAATAAATACTTCTTTGTGAGAATTTCGTTAATAAGTTCTCTTTCAGCATGTTCCCTTCAAGTAAAATGCTTCTCGTCCATTCAACAATTTTGTCATAACTGGCCTCACTTAACCCATAATCCGATTTGATAGTAAACACCTATACAACGCCAGATAATTTACTGTGATTTGTGCAGCCATCCTATAATGGTTCGTCAGAATCTTTCAGAAGATCAAAAAACCTTGCAGCATCTGTATTAGGTTCTTCATCTATGATTGGACATTGACCAGCATGACCCCGATTCATTCTCATCATACCCATAACCATAATCCTATAAGGATTACTGTTTTTAGTTTCAACTCTATGCACATTGCTAGCACTAGAAGTTGACCCAACCATCCTTTCTACCATGGTCTCGTGAGGAACAAATGGTTCTTCATGTGCATACCAACACAAGTATTCCTCCATACACCTTTCATGTAGAAGATGTATTGTTACAACATCTGGATCGAGAAACTTTTTATTTTTACACCTCTTACATGGACACCTAATACCGCTTCCACTAATATTTATTGGAATAGATGTTGCGTAATTAATAAAACCCTGAACCTCATTACAATAATTCATCCTCCGCAATCCTTGAGGTGAATCTCGATACATCAATAAACGATCATCCATAACTTCTATCGAACCAATATATATCAAAAAATGATGACAACAATATGTATTAATTAACTACATTAAGTAAATAATCAACCTACTTTCATACTTCTCTTAATTCATTATCAATTATCTACGTAGATACAAATTTGCACACATTAATTTACAGAAATTACAACTCGGCAATGAAATTGACAAAATATAAAACGGACCGTTAAACAAGCCATTATTTATATCATCACAACACACCTAAGTAGGTAATTCGATATAAGTTTCAACAATTTACAAATAAATGTAATTTTACAAAATTTAAAACAAACCGTAACATCTACAAAATCATGTATCCATACAACAAGTTTGTTTGAGAAAAAACAATAAAACAAGTAAACACCCAAACAAAATACATATGCTACAAAAATATGCAATAGAAAAATTGACATTTCAAAATTGTGTTTAAATTTTTTTAAAAATGGTAGATTTACTTCCTTAAAATGAAAAACTTGCAATAAAAGTGCTACTGTGACTGGGAAGGTCGAGTAAGGATAAGTTGTGTTGATATTGGATGGGGGAGGGGTCTGTTTGTTAGTTGCATATTAGGGGGGGTTGTTTAGTTGCAGAGGGGAAGAAGGAGAAATAGGGGAAGGGATGGACGACGACCAGGTTATATATTAACTATTACCGATGAAATGTTTTTATTTTTCATTTTGTCGGCAATTATGTCAGTATAAGTGACACGTCACTGTATGATTTTCCCTGTTTGAATCCAACTGTAATTTCATCGATAAAAGTATCAACAAAAAATTACATGTCATCATATTTTTTTTGTTTTTTAAACTCCTTTTATTCCGACTGAGATTGTCTCGGTATTTACCGATAGAAATATTCCATCAGTAAATACCGACGGAGTTAGCGATGAAATAAATTCAGTCGGTAAATATCACCCCAAGATATCGATGGATTTTTTTTATCGGTAATTTCATTTGTATTCGTAGAATTTCTAGTAGTGATTTAACTCTTTATATTGCTGAAAAGTGCTTGTATATAGAAGAAAAAAAATTGTATTGTTCATGGCTTTTCTTAATTTAAAAAACAATGAAAAACTTATACAAGAAAGCTGTGAAGAATCTTTAAAATATATTTTTTGAAAAACAAAAGGGTAGTTTTTGGGTGAAAAAATATTATATTTCAACAAAAACTTTCAATTTTTTTTAACTCGATTTTTTTATTAAAAAAAAACTCATGCTTTTATAGAAGTTGAATCCAAAACAATAAAGTGAAAAAGATGCTCATTTATTAATTAACTACACATGTCAAACTTTAATATTGTTTTATTTTAATAATTTAACTCACAATCAATCACATCTTCAAATCAACTTGCACGTCAACGAAGCTAAATTTTGTTGAACGGTCTAGCTATTTTTCTAAACAATAGAAACAAATTTAACCTAACCCCGATGATATATATAATTATTTAACGAGGGTATATATATGCTCTCCATCGTAAATTAAAATAAGATTTAGCTAGCTAGTTTGATGTCATGACTGATCGTGATTTGTCGGTCAAGAAATATGAAAAGTAATGAACGATGAGCTCAGGGCAATTAAAGTAAGATTAACACATGGCCGGGAGAGGAAGGGGATTAAGATTGTATTATCTTCAAGAGGTGCTAATAATTAAGTAGAATATATAGCACCGATTACACAAAAATATTGTGAGTGCTGTGCTCCTACATATGATGATACCAAACACATGGCTGGTGTTTAACGCAGCCGATGTGCTGACTGATACCCTACGATTGTGATGTGTAATGGACTTGGCAGGCAGCCACCATAACCATCAGCTAGCTGTTGTTGTTACATAATCGTGAAAATCACTCATATTATTTTAATGTGTTAATATTAAAAATAAATTTTTAAAAATAAAAAATTTTATTTTAATGTATTTTTAAATAAAAATTATTTTAAATCGTCATCG
>Ga0307518_10003366_pt1 | contig 11526 bp, 7 predicted proteins | sample 25_EM_MG_FD_203889 | JGI IMG/M metagenome (GOLD analysis project Ga0307518, IMG submission 203889) | Populus trichocarpa ectomycorrhiza microbial communities from riparian zone in the Pacific Northwest, United States - 25_EM | ecosystem: Host-associated > Plants > Roots > Unclassified | place... | reverse complement strand
GGTCAGATTTAACTTCTATCCTTGATGCAAGTTTAATGAGACGAATTCATATCTGCATTTTCATCAAATTGGAGTTGCGTGATCTTATTTTCTGCAGATTGAGTATCCTTGGGTCAAGCATCTACAAGAGGCTAAAAACACCCCACTATAACAAAATTTCATCCACCAGTATGCACATCATTATCAGAAATGAGAACACGGCATTCATACATAAATACATGCACAAAAACAAACAAAATTTGTCTATGAATAGACTCAATCATTACAGCAATACGAGTCTAAAACCCTAGGTGTATATGGGTTGCAACTTCTCACAGCCATACATTTACTTACAACTGAATTCTTTCCCGTCCCCTCAATTCTCATTCACTCACCCTACCTGGTGCTGCTGTTCTTGAATTGCTTGCACATTTCTCAATGATCTCAATAATCCCTTGTAATAATACACTCAAGAAAGTGTGCATGCCTTGTAACCGCAAGTAAGAAATATATAGTTGTACTTGAAATACGATGCATGCACCATTAGCATCACAAGTCATTTATCATCACAAGGAAACTCAAAGGCCATCTTCGCAAATCATTAGAGAACTAGTTGTAAAATTCCTTGATAAGTTAGAGCCTCGAGTAAGGTTCAGCAGTTTGTTATATGATGCGGTGTAGTTTTGCACCAACCACATATTTAAAAGTGCTTGGTTAATCAACATACAATAGTTTTGCCTCAAACTCTCTCTTCAAACCTTGATTATGAAAAAACTATAATACCAAAACCAAATACACACTAAGTGGTACTTGATACCTCAACCATGTGGGCATACAATGAAATAAAGTTTACATATTCGATCCTAGCATTTCTTTATCACATCTAAATGTGACTCCTCGTTCTTACATTGGCTGCAGATACATAAAGATAACTGACATAGAAGTCAGATATGCATCCCAGGTTGAAAGTTTCAATTTACTTTTCCCTTCATTTCCATAACCATGCTATTAGATCATTACAAATTTGTAAAGGGAGTCTAAATGAACTGTCTGTGTTTTTTTTATAAAAAAAAAACACGCGGAAAGTTCAAACAAATGCACCCTTCAACATAAAAATGAATGTTTTCCTAATAGCAGCAAAAATAAATCAAAATAATCTACCAATCCGCTCATGCTCAGTCAGTCAATAATCTCATGAATTATTGTTACCTGGCACATAAGCACAGTACCATCAAGCAGGCATATTTTCAGAAGTGTAGCATTTATTGATAATAATAATAATAATAAAGAATCCCTCTCCCATCCTCTCAGTTAATAGCATCAGTTGTCAGTTTGATGGTAAAACATCATCAGTATATAGGCTCATTAATATTAATATAGGAAGTCACGTTCAAAAGCCGCTCACTGTGCAAAGCATTGGCTGCTAGTTTTTTCATTTAGTGGTATCATTACTACCAACTTATCAAGCAATAAGAGAATACTTCTTTCCCAGTGGAAACAATCTAAGAAAGGACCTCCAACAGGCAAACAATGAGAGCTTGGGTTAAAAGCATTGAGATTGAAAATAAGAAAATAATAGTTGAATAATTTCCCCAAAAAAAATTTGAAAACTGCAAAACTAAAAGCATATAGCTCACCATCATATGAAGGTAGCATACTTTTATGTTAGTTTTCCAATTTCTCAACTTATTTACCAAAGGAAAAAATCTTTAAAAAAAAAATTCAAAAAGAGCTATAGAGAGCCGGGTGTATTTTAATTATTTAATAAAATTTTCATTAACCCTCTTGTTGAAAGAAACTCACAGATTTTGGTTGAGATTTCACCACCAGGGTTTGTGGACACCCTACAAAGAAGCTATTGGAATTGTCTTCTGTTGCTATTGTTTTCGTGGTTGTATTATCCTTTGGGCTACCCACCAAATGGAGTTCAGAAAAATGGTCACCCCAGATATCATATGTATATTCACTCCCCACCTTTTCATCTACTTTAACACTTCTTTGGTTTAAAAGTTTTGCTCCAGGAGCTCGAACAATAGGAGCAATTGTTGATGTTGATGTTGATGTTGATGTTGATGTTGATGACAAGGGAGAAGAATAATGCAGACTGGGGGCAGCATCACTAGAACAAGGAAATGCAGGAGAAGGTTTAGAAAAGGTCTTGCTGGGCACTAAAGGTTGCTCACAAGTAGCAGAAAAGTAGTTGTAACCATAGCATTTCATAGAAACCTTGGGCTCCAGGACAACTGTCTTGGTAGCAGATTCAGAAACCAGAACCTTCCTGAACTGTTGGGCTGCCACTTGAGTGAATGGATTTCTCACCTCAATAGTGTCTGCATCAGAAGATGGCGACCATATTCGGTTGGGTGTTGCAGATACAGGAGACAGGGGAGATGAAGGGGTAGAATTTCCACTTTGATTACTCGATACTTCAAGCGGTCCTGTTAAGCATGCACTCACACCCTTCTTCCTCCTTCGCCTTCTTCCTTTCTCTTTTCCGATCCTGACTGTAAAGTTCGGAGATTGGGGAGCATCAAGTGTATCAGAATTCTCAACCGCTATGGATTTTGACATCAAAGATGGTACTGCTTTATCCTTTTTAGTATAAGACAAAATGCTATCTTGTTTGTGATTTTCTAGAGTTGATGTCAAATTATTAATAGTTAGCCCCTGTTCCAGGGGTCCATCATGACCATCAGCATATTTACCAATAGATGTCTGATTAGAGGCCTTGTCTTCCCCAACTGATGTTAACAAACTGTCCATTCCCCTGGACATAGAGAACTTACTCTTTCTCTGGTTACGATGCATATGAGAAGCTTTTCCTGCACTTCTTACAGTATTAGTGGAGCTTTTCTCACTGTTATGATAGTAATTCTTAAAGCCAAAAGCAACCACTTGAGGAAATATGCAACAGAATATCAGAAACATTAAGGAAGTGGCAAGGAGGACTGCAGCAGAGAATTTCTTCAACTGCATCCAGAATACTGATTTTTTACAGAGATTGAACATGTACAAAGGAAGACTTGCCTTTATGGGTATCACAAGAATTCCACTAGTCAAGGCCAGTTCAAGATCTCCGTGCACCATAGCTGCAGAAAAATCAGACTGGTATGAGATCAGAAGCTTTATTGACTCACCTGGTTCAAGAGAAAAACCTTTACAAGTGTGAACCATAAACCCATCCAACCCACACTCAGACCCAGAAACTTCAATACTTTTCACCTCAAGTGGCAAGTCTCCCATATTCTTGGCATACAGCTCTTTAGATGAGGGCACAGAACAAGCACAAGCAGTCTCTTTCATGTTAAATAGCCCATCTGGAGGAGAAATATTCAGGGGCATTGGCAAGTTAAGGTTAAATTCTATGCTCTGAACAGGCTCTGAACCATCAAGCAGGACTAGAGAGAGTAACCCTCCAAACCCTATCAAAGATAACCACTCTACACCAGAAAGATTGTTTCTTATCAGGGCTGAACTTCTCCACCCACAACGATTTGAAGGATGAAAGAATATTGGTCCAAAAGATGCTTTGCCATAAGGATGAACATAAGCTTCTGTTAGTGCACTCTCTGCCATTGAGAACCCATACCTGGCAGGAGCAGTCAATTCATCATGGACAAAAATTCTCGATGAAGGGGGATCCATAGAACCATCTGTGCCCCTGCACTCATCAATAATCTCTCCTGAGTTAAGAATGAGCTGCATTACAACTGGTTGTTCACTAGGATTCTTTACAGTGATCCACCTAGAGTGATGAGTTCCAACCTGAACCATTGGGAACAACACCTCATGATCATCAAGCACAGACATGCCACTCATGGTACCTTGAGATTTCCAATTGCCCAGTACAAATTCATCTGCTTCTGCTGTCTCTATCGCCTATAAGTTCACAGAGACATCTTAGTCAGCCAGAATGTATAGCATCGAAATGAAGAAAAAAGGAAAAGCAACTACTATGCAGAGAGAAATCCCTTGGTTGCATGCCCTTGGGGACCTGCCTCACATGAAGGGCCAGATGCTCTAGGATGTGTATGCATGTGTGCATTCACAGACAGACATTCAGTTTCAGACACAAGCACAAGAACATGCTGTGAGCGTGTCTGGAGCAAGGAAGAAATAATCCATTCTATATCCCAACAACCATAAAATCAACAGAGCTTTCCTTCAAGAGTAGGAAATTAAAATGTCATTTCTATTTGATTCCTCCTTATACTTCCACCTATCACCATCACTTCTCACAAATAATTGGGGAATGAAATTAACAAGTGAAATTACTAAATCCTGAATAACACTGCTAAATTATATCAAACATAAAATTTAACGATTTGGTAAATATGTGAGGCATACATATAATCCAGCTTTACAAAATCTAGTAAGGCCATACATGTAATAGCCCAGAAGTTTCACTGATTGCCTACATGATTTGATTATAGAAGTTCACTAAGCAAGCAATTTGCACAAGTTGAAGCCCCATCCAATTTAGACTGCAGTTGAAGTTTTTGAATCAAGCAAAGGAGAACAGGTCACTGCTAATATATCATTACTAGCTGTTCCTTCACAAGCTAATGCTATGCATGTAATTTTTGTTTTTAACACATTAGTTAGCTGCTTATGCATAAATCACAGGCTACAGTGACCGCTATTTCCATCACAAGAAAATCACAAGAATCAAGGCTTATAACAGATTAAATAGACAATCTGAAGAGAACAATGCACTGATACAAAGCCATATGAAAGATGAAGAAGACCACAGATTAGAAATGATAAGTCAGAATCAGCGAACCTTTATCTCTAACAGCGACAGCTTGCCGCTGCACAATGACCCTGTCCTTCTATTGCCAGTTTCAGTCCTTTCACCAGATTTGGCATCTTCGGAGTGATTGTCATATCCAATGAATGAATCCTTCTGATGTCTCAAACAAATATGGACTATATCCTGACAAGGAATTTCAATTTGAGGACTCCTCGAGTCATTTGTCAGTACCACTAATTTGCAGTCTTTGTTCATATTTGACATTTCAGATGTAGAATCATGTAATTGAACAAGTAGATGCGTACATGTAATTGTAGCAACTTGTGTGACAGTGCCAGGGAAAAGTAGCAAGCCTTCAATGTACTTGATCTGGAAAGCCTTCACTGCTGCAACTTCCCTAACATTGACAACATTCAACACATGAGGAGCTTCATTTCTCAATGAGATAGCAACAACAACGGTGCTGCCAACATCATATGGAACCAGAGTTTCAAGAGAAACTGAAACTAAACCGGCAAAGCCACTGTAAGCTACTTTTCCATCCCATTCAAGCTCGAGAGGAACCATTACAGTATCGGTCTTGTCCTGAGAGGACCTCAGCAACTGCATACAAAAAGCACCATAAACATTTCCTTCAGATTCAAATGAGAAGTCCATCTCCATGATGGTTCCACTGCTGTGAGGAAGGATCTCCCAACTTTCTTGGGGCTTCATAGCCATCAATGGAAAACCCATTTGAGCATTCCTAACAACCAACCAATCCTTGACTCCCAACAGGCTGAGCTCATCAGGACCTCCCAAAATTTCCAAACTGCAGGTTGCTTCAGTGTTATGCAAAATATTCCCTTGAGAAACTGATATCCATGCACTTACTTCCTTCACATAGAGGGTTTCATCGAAAGGATTAAATAAAGAAAAAGTCTTCCTCAACTGTCCACTAGAAGGAACATCAAGGCTGAATAAAGGACTAATATTGTAAGGCGACTCAACCGCATAACCCTTGACCTGGACCAGGAATCCACCAGAGCTTGTCTGCAAGATCAAATGAGCTGAGGAAAAGCCCAACCATCTAGGCAAAAACACAAAACAAATTGAAGCTACTTCACCTGGTCCTAACAAAACCTCACTAAAATTGCAGGCATAGAACTGTGTATTGGTACTAAATGGTTCAAAGAGATGTAAAATGCTCTCATTACAGGTATTTGCCACTGTTAAGAATGCTACTGAGGGATAATATAAATGCCTCTGCCCCCAGTCAACTACAGGAGGGCTGATTTCTACATGGGGAGGAGAAACATCTAAAGCACTATAGTTCATCATCTCAGACTTTTTCCTCAGCCTGGCACTTGTGCTCTTCTGAGATGGTAAAGGACCTTTACACGAAGAAGGGTCACATTGGTCAGCTCTACTGGTTTGAGTGGATGATAACTCATCAACACCTTCCCTAGAGTTCATAGAACAGGAAACAGCCAGGCCATTTGATAACTGGAACATGCCATGCTCCAATGACCAGTTCTTGTTCTCTAACCACCTGCTACCCTGAGTTGATTCTACAGATAACGAACCATCAGACTGACTCCTAGAAACTTCTAAAGCAGCTACTTTAAGCTTGTGTTCTTTAGGCGAAAAACCAGGCAATGTTGAAAGAAAGCAGAACAAATGAGAATTGGTACAAATATTCTCAAAATTTAAGTGGGTCATAGAACTTCCAGCTGCATAGCCCAAACTAGTATCACCAATGCTAAAATCTTGAAATCCAACACTACCATCATCCCCATAGGACTCACAAGAATCATCTTCCATGGAATTCTGCATTCCATTCGTCAAGCACGGTCCGCACATAGCAAAGCAGAAAAGGGCACACGACAGAACCAGAATAATATGGAATGCTTTGACCTGGTGAACCAATCCCCTGAAATCAACCACCAAATCAAATGTCATTAGCAATTCAATAAATAACTATAAATCAGTAATTTCAAACTAAAAAACATTAAGAAAAAAGGATATGAAAGTAAGAGAGCACTAAAACAACAAAAATACAAAACTCAATTTGTTCATACTATTACAAAACATATATATCAAGAAGAAGAAAAAAACCCATATTTATTACACCAACTCATAATTTTCAAATGAAACATTAATCCAACTAAAAAAAATGCACCATAAATAAAGATGATAGTCGATATCTAACACAAATTTGGAAGCTACTCTTATCCCAGTAAATATTCAACCAAAAATTGATAGTAATAACCTCATAGCAGCTATTACTACTAAAACAGGCTTAAAAATCTATTCTATTATATTCTCTATAAGTTACTTACAAAAACACAATCACCAAATACTTTAATCTTTATACCTCAAAGCCACAAACTTTGCAGCCCAGTAACACTGAAAAGGAAACTTTTTTTAGAACAAATAGGAAAAAAAAAAAGTAGAGAATACTGAAAACAGAAACGTAAAAAAAGCAATCAGCTTACAAAAAACGGCAATAAAATGTTTTAAAAAATATATAAAAATAAAAAGAGAAAAGGCAACAATAGAAATAGAAAAATAAAGCGATGATAACCAAAAACTGGTAATTGAAAACATTAAAACAAAAAAAAAAGGGAAAGAGAGTAGGAGATAGAGTTACGGGAGGTGGAACATGAAGAGCTTGTGCTTATGTTGTTGGGGAGATATGATTGTTAAGCTGTGGATGTCGTCCATGTCTGTGAGGGGAAAGGAATCATCTGCTGATTTTCTCTTTCTTTTGAGAGGGTGTGATTTTCAGAGAGAAAAATAATTGATTGTTTGAGCATTTTTAAGAAGACTGAGGTAGAGGTATGTGTTTGTTTGGACGTTAAAAAAAACTGTTTTTGAGAATTATTTAAAAAAAAAAGTTTTAAATTGTTTTTTCTGTGATTTTAAATTAATATTATAAATAAATTTTAAAAAATAAAAAAAATTATTTTAATAAATTTTAAGTAAAAATAACCAAATTATTTTTGTGTTTTAAAAAAATATTTTTTTATTTTAAAATATTTTTTATATTTTAAAATCATTTTAATGTTTTAATATCAAAAATAAATTTAAAAAAATATAAATATAAATTATTTTAATATATTTTTAAATAAAAAATAATTAATATCAAATGACTCTAGCAGCATAATATAAATATAAAATTAAAACATTACCTGTGGTCAATCGTGTGACTTGTTCCGTCCCCGTCCCGGGTTCGACCCTCTATGTGCATGTCTGTCACCCCCGCGGTGCCTTACCTGCTCCTGGGCTTGTAGGATGTCCAGTGGGCCATGGGGAATAGTCGTGGTGCGTGTAAGCTGGCCCGGACACCTCACGTAAATCAAAAAAAAAAATTATTTAATATAGTTAACGAGGGAATGGCTTTCAAAACCAAACCTGCCTAAATAGAGAGAGAGACACTAGACAGCAGTCATTTTAGAAATGCAATCCAACTGTGTCGTTTTGTTGAAATTGAAAAATTAAAAAGAAATTGAGGATGGTATTCCAGTTCACCTGGCTTCCCTTGGCAGGTGCAGCTGTTAAGTCATGTTATCTGTAAAATAATATTTTTTTTATTTTTAAAAAGTTATTTTTTATATTAATATATCAAAATAATTTAAAAATATTAAAAATATATTAATTTAAAATAAAAAAATATAAAAAAACTTAAATATTTTTAAAAATATTTTTAAAATACAAAAATAAACAGTAAACTATAGACAACCCAATCAAATGGGAACTCAGCTCACGGCTCGAAACAATCTTTGTGGTTTTTTTATATCCGGTAGGAATTATAAGAATCAAAGTCCAGGGTGGTTGGTGAGCCTCCTGATAGGAGACTATCTAGCTTGGTTTGGAAGCTTGGTTTGGAGAGCACTTTTGAATATTCATTATAAAATATTTTTTATTACCAATATTCATGTAAAATATTTAACAGAAAACAAATATAAAAAAAATATTTTCTTATAAAATATTATACACACAACTAATGAACCCTAAAATGTAATTAATTTTTTTAAAAAAAAATACATACTTAAAGAAGCGAGAGGATTGTAATTTAAGGGATAAAAAGCAATAGCTTTGCAGGAAAAATAGTTTGTATTTGTTATTATAGTAGTTTTTATAGTTATGATTTTAAAAAATATATAAATTATAAATTTTTTATAATCAAGATTTCAAGATAAAATTTTTAATTAAATTTATATAAATTTATTATATATATTAATTAACTAAAATCTTTTAAAACCATAAGTCAAAGCAAAACATGCTTTTTATTCGCAACTCACCACACTACCCCTAGTGGACTCGGGGGTTGTTGGCGGTTTGCTAATTTCATGTTTGAAACTAGAAGAGGACGGTGCTCGGTTATTCTAGCAATTATTAATGATAGGCAGAAGTCGCTGTCTCTCCTGGAGAATTGGCTAAAATTTATCTATGATGTGTTAATTGAGCCAACAACCTCTGATATAAGATAGTCTCACTTTCATATTATTGAGAGGTATAGTTTAACTAACTGTATTTATTTTTTAGAAAAATTATTTCTCAAAAATTATTTTTTAAATTTTTCACTGTTTATTTATTATTAGAAAAGTTGGTCAATAGAAAACACTTTCCGGTCAAAGAAAAATTTGACTTGATTTTCGGGAAAGTGTTTTCCTTTTATTTTGGGCGGAAAACATTTTCTGAAAGTTGTGAAAAATTTAGAAATGTCATATTATTTACTGATTATATTAAATTTGGTCATCAAACTTTTGATTGCTATATATATTTTGTTTTGAATATTTGTTTTTCAATTTCATCCCTTAGAATTTAACTAACTGTATTTGCTTTTCCCTCATTATTTTTTAATTGAAATTTTTTATCTATCAAATTTGGTTCTTATTCTTTTGATTGTTACTTATTTTATTTGAAATAATTTATTAAATATTAATTATTATTATTTTAATTTCTTCATCTTTAAATTTTTTTATTTTTTAGATTTGATCTTTATTATTTTGATTATTATTTATTTTATTTGAGATAATTTATGAAATTATATTTTTTTTCAATTTCATTCTCATTTAACTTTTTAATTTGCAAGATTTGTTCCTCATTATTTTAATAAACTTGAAAGAAATAAAACATTAATAAGTTATTTTCCAGCTCATTTTCCATGACATAACCAAACTCTAGAAAAGTGTTTTCCAACTTATTTTCCATTACACTACCAAACATCAAAAAATAATTCACTTTTGCGGAATTCATTTTCTAAAAGGAAACTACTTTCTAGCAAACAAACGGGATCTAAATTTATTTTTTAGATATTATCAGTTCAAGTTCCACAAACCTTATAATTACTAAAAGCTTATATAATTGTTAACTTCAAAACCTCGAGGATTAATCGAGGTATGCGTAAACTGACTCGAACACCCACGGTTACCCAAAAAAAAAATACTTTCTCATTTGGAGTGTTGGAGAATATAGTAGTTATTATTTTTTAAAGTGTTTTTTATTTGAAATGTATTAAAATAATATTTTTTATTTTAAAAAAATTATTTTTAATATCAACATATCAAAACGATTGGAAAATGCTAAAAAGATTTAATTTAAAGTAAAGAAAAAAATAAAATTTAATTTAATTTTTTTAAAAAACACTGTAAAAACAAACAGAGTTAAAATTAAATTAGCTTGCATTTCTATTTCTTTTCTCTCGCTAAGAAATGTCAATCTACATAAATTTATTAGACAAGGGAAAAGAAAAATATTTTTTTTTATTAACATGAGTGTCCGAGCCAGCTTGCGTATACCTCGACTAATCTCACGGACCCTGAAAGTAACAACCATATAAACCTTCAATAGCCTTAAAATGACTCAAACTCATGACTACTGAAAAGCAAACTGAAGATCTAATCAGTTAAGTTACCCTCATGATTAAAAAATAATAATCTTGGTTGTATAAGAGGTTTTTTTTAGGCTCATTTATCTTCTATGCACAAACAAATTATGCAATAGTGGTATAATGGTAGCAGGACTGTTGCAGATAATCTTCTGCACCCATTTAAGATGACTTGTAGAGATCAAATTCGCATGCAGTAGGGAGTAGGGAGACATTATCATTGCTCAACTGTTTGTTTTTGTCTTGATTTTATTGTGATTGCTACGAACGATACCTTTGGGTTTTTTTCTAGCGACAAGCGTATAGAATCCTAAGGTTTTTTCCTTCATCAGAAATAGACCCCTTAGTTTTATCATCTAGCATCGTCCACGAGGAGTTATAAAATACCAAGTGGGAAAAAAAAAGAAAAAACTATGTCTATTTTGTTTATCATTATTAAGGGTGATTATTTTCGGTTGTGTTCGGTTTTTACTTAAAAAAATAACCAAACTAAATTTTTTTAAAAAAAAAACTGAAACCGGTTCAAACCGACCGGTTTCTGTTTGGTTCGGTTTTTAGGACAAAAACCTGTTTGGCTCGGTTTTTTTGGTTTGGCTCGGTTTTTTTCCAGTTTTTTTCAGTTTGGGTTCGGTTCGGTTTTTTTGGTTTTAGGCTTATAAAACCGAAACCGAAACCGAAACGAACTGGTCGGTTTTTTTTAAATTTTAATCGGTTTTTTTTCACAATTTAATTTTTTTTTCTGATTTTCTAATTTTTTTTTCTAATTTTCTCGGTTTAGTTTTTTTCTCACCACTAATCACTATATATACAGCCTTAAGGTGCAGAGAATTGGACACAAATACAAGGTCATATTGAACAAAAAGACATGGCTTTTGGTAACACATAATGAATAACTGGTCATGGACATATTTCATATTGA
>Ga0307518_10003365_pt1 | contig 11534 bp, 10 predicted proteins | sample 25_EM_MG_FD_203889 | JGI IMG/M metagenome (GOLD analysis project Ga0307518, IMG submission 203889) | Populus trichocarpa ectomycorrhiza microbial communities from riparian zone in the Pacific Northwest, United States - 25_EM | ecosystem: Host-associated > Plants > Roots > Unclassified | place... | reverse complement strand
GAGCTTTCAGCTGCCGCCATTTCCGACCAATACCTTTCTTCTTCTTTTTATTAATTACAATTCTATTTCAAAATACACAAACTTCTAAATTTACAATTTGTTTATATCATTTTTTATTTTTTATAAATTATTAAAAGAAGAATTTTTTTTATTATCAATTATCAAAATCACAATTTTTTTTTTAAATTTTGTCTCATCCATTCTATACGGTTTTGTGCGTAACTTCATAAACATTTTCTATAGTAGATTTCTTGCTAATCTATAATGCATTTAATTTTTAGATATGCTGTATGATTTTCAAGGCTAGGGCCCTTTACGGTTTCGGCAGCCCATTAATAGATAATTAATAATAATCGGGCGGGGTTATAATTTGATTAATTAGCAGCTATGTATGACGTGGAGTCTTGAGCATTAAATATATATGTACAAAAAAAATTAAAAAATTAGGCAGACAGAATAGAAAAATAACATTACATTTAATCAAACGAATTTAATTAATATCTAGTGAGAATGAGCGAATTATTTCGAACGTGGCAGCGCTGGCTGTAACTTGTATGGCTCCATGTTGGATTCTAGCCATGGTATACTGACTGCACAAATTTGAAAATTGGAACCAGTAGACTTGCGGCGCCTTCCACCGGTCTGAAGCATCACCGCCTAAGGTGTCGATCGAGATTCCTGTGAGCACCACCTTTCAGAATCAATGTGACAGGTGATCAATCTGAGATAAAATAGATAAAACGGACCATATATGTTTCACACGGCACGCACCTGAGTGCAAAGACAATATAGATAATTTGTATTGCATTGCAATTTGCTGGCAAATTTATGAGCTGTAGTCTCCGAGGTCCATTTCCCACGATTCAAATTTCAAACTGTAGTGATCATATGCAATTTCTGCTAACTTGTGTGAAAAGCATGAACCGATTTTAATTTTGACCAAGACTGTTTCAAAAAGTCGTGTTCCCGAGCTGAGTGAATTTCACTGCGTCGCGTGAATGACTTGCTAATTAATTAGGTGAATTTTACTATTCTTATCATCCCTCGTCGAGCCATGTGCTATCCAACCTACAACACTGCTTCACACACAAATTGCCACCGCATTTCCTTGAAAACATGCATGAACCATGCATTTATATCTTCCCTTTGGGTTTTTTTTTTTTTTTGGTAACGCATGCATGCTTGGATATTTAATTTATTAGAAAAAATGACAAGGAAGAGCAGATCGGTGATGGTAGTATAGTTTTTAGCAGTCTAGTCCAATGCGAGCCATATGCATGACGATCCAACATTGAAATCAAATGATTTAAGAGTACTGGACCATTGCATGACCTTACCTACCATCAACAAAAAGTTCAAGAAAATCCCATGTTCTTATTTTCATTTGTATGGATTCAAACAAATATTTGAATCACGCAGAATATTGAAACCTGCCCAATTCACATTGTGCATGGCCGGCACCTAACAAATAACGCATGTTACCCTAGCAGATGGGCTGTCAAAGGAACCTCGGAAACTGGCACGGTGTTTTTCTGTAAAGAATTGCATAATTACATTCTTGGTGAAATACTGTTGAGCTCTCACCAACTCGTTAGGCCTAGATCGAGACAAATCCTGTTGGATTTCTTCTACCGAAGAGTGGTCCCATGCACCAATAAATGTAAACCCTAATATAGTACCAAGTCAAGAAGATCTCTATCCTTTTATGTTACTATCATCAACAAGCTGTGATCTCAAAGAAAAAATCTAGTTGGAAACCAATGAAAACCAATGGCCGTGATGATCATATCATACTAAGGAAATTACCATCATAAGCCACTGGCTAATGTAGTTGAAATTTACTTTTTAAGTTTTGACCACTTACGATTTTAAATTAGTTAATGGAAGTCAATGATCAGATGGTATGGTTCATCTAACTTGAGATTGGTCCGTCAGGATTAAAATGGATTGAAAATCGAAACCCAATCCCTATCTCCTGGCCGTTGACAAACTTGAGGACTGCTAAGGGACTCCCTCGAAAAGTACACCTTTTCAATGCTAGATGAAAATCGGTGAGAGAGAGAGACGGAATTTTCAAACAAAATCCAGAATTTACAAAGGCGTTCACCAACAAGCCAACCCGAAAAAAAAGAAGCCAACCTGCCACTATTTGCTAGCCAAAGAAGGAAGTATTACCTGGTAGACGCATACCGACAGCGCTTTCAGAGATAATAGAATTTATAAAGAAAAAAAAGGACGGAAGAGGAGAACAAGAGGGGGAAGAAAGCCCTTATGAAGATAGAAGTAATTACTATTGCAATTGATGCCAGCGCTGTGGCTAACCAAAACCAAAGACTGTGGTCAACCTCTCACTTACACATTTCCCTTTAATGACTCCTGGCTATAAATACTCTCTGCATTCCTTCCTCTTCTTCACAAGCCTCTTTCCCTTATTTACTTAGCCTCCCTTTCAGTCTCTAGCATCTCTCTGTAGCTATAGTACTCAGCTGCCTTTTCTCAGGTAGTTAACACAGTAACATAGTACCCTAAAAAACCATATTATACCATTGACATTAAAGAAAAGTACTATCATGGTCTTCCAAATGGTGCTTCTCAAGTTTGCAGACTGGATCTTGTACCAGCTCCTGGCTAACTCATGTTACAGGGCTGCTAGGAAGATGAGAAGTTACGGGTTCTTTTTGAAAAACCATTCTCTAAAATCATCACAGCAACAAGCTCCTTCGTTCCCTAATGTGTTCAAGTGTGGTTTGGAAAATAGGGGCTCTGATATTTTGGTGTGTGACATTCATGGGGGCTTATTAAGAACAGAATCTTTCTTTCCTTATTTCATGCTAGTTGCTTTCGAAGGAGGTAGCATACTTAGAGCATTTTTGTTGCTGTTATCATGTCCTATTTTGTGGGTTTTAGACTATGAGCTTAAGTTGAGGGCCATGATATTTATCACCTTTTGTGGGCTTAGGTTGAAGGATATGGAGAATGTTAGTAGAGCTGTTTTGCCTAAGTTTTATCTTGAGAATCTTCATCTCAAGGCTTTTGAGGTGTTAGCTTCAACTGGGTCCAGGTTTGCTTTTACAAGTGTCCCTAGAGTCATGGTCGAAGGATTTCTCAAGGAATATTTGCTGTTTGACAATGTGACAGGGACTGAATTGCACACTGTTGGGCACTACTTTACCGGTTTGGTGTCTGATTCTGGTTTAGTTTTGAAGCACAGAGCCCTAAAGGATTACTTCGGAGACAAGAAGCCTGACATAGGCCTTGGAAGTTCAAGCCTCCATGACCACCTTTTCATATCGCTTTGCAAGGTATTCACAATATTTCCCCTAAAATTCCTCTCATAGAAATATTTTTCCTTGATTGAGAACATTATAAGAACATGAAATCCTTTTCGGGGATTTTATAATGAATTTTTTTTTCCTAGAACGTGCATGTTTACATTTTTGGTAGTCCTTGACCTAACTATTTAATATGGGTCCCTACCTTTTAAGAAATCGGATGGTTACCATACTTCATTTTAGACAATATTCTTGAGCTTAATTACTTAGTTTAAGGTGGTTTCTTTAAGAATTCAGATTGTTACTATACTTAAAATGTTTTCCATGCCACTGTAAGAATGGCATTTCAAGACAAATGTCTTGGAATTTCTCCAAAAACATTAGAGAGCCACAAGTATCTTAAATAAACATTGATAACAAAGTACACGCATGCACTTCAATTTCCTGCTTTTGGTTATGTTTCCTTTTCAGCGCATTTTAACGTGTCGATTTCTATTTGTAGGAGAAGTCGAGAAGACCCAATACTACCATATAGATTTCAGTCACAAATTTATGGTCCTTTATTGATGTTTGTTTATGATTTTGTTGTGTGGATGTGACAGGAAGCTTACGTGGTGAGCAGGGACGAGGGCAAGAGCGGTACAAGTTCGGTAATGCCAAGGGACAAGTACCCTAAACCTCTTGTATTTCATGACGGAAGGCTAGCTTTCTTGCCCACTCCGTTGGCTACTCTTTCAATGTTTATGTGGCTCCCAATAGGAGTATTTCTTGCCTTCTTTAGACTCTTTGTTGGTATTCACCTTCCTTATAAATTAGCACTGTTTTTGGGCATATGGAGTGGTTTGGACCTAAGAGTCAAAGGGTGCAGCCCTTCAAGGTCAGGTCACAGAAAAGGGATACTCTATGTTTGCACCCATCGAACACTTTTGGACCCGGTTTTTCTCAGCACATCTTTAGGTCAGCCACTGACTGCTGTCACGTACAGCCTGAGCAGGATGTCAGAAATAATTGCCCCTATTAAAACGGTGAGGTTGACAAGAGATAGAAAACAAGATGGTAGGACAATGCAAAGATTGCTAAGTGAAGGTGACTTAGTGGTATGCCCTGAAGGAACCACATGTAGAGAGCCATATTTGTTGAGGTTTAGTTCTCTGTTTGCTGAACTAGCTAATGAGATGGTCCCTGTGGCCATGAACACTCGTGTAAGCATGTTCTATGGAACAACTGCAAGTGGGTTAAAATGCTTGGATCCCATTTTCTTTTTGATGAACCCTAGACCCAGCTACCACATCCAGATTCTTGAGAAGTTGCCTAGAGAGCTCACATGTGCTGGGGGGAGATCAAGCTGTGAAGTTGCAAACTACATACAAAGAAAATTGGCTGATACTTTAGGATTTGAGTGCACTACTCTTACAAGGAAGGACAAGTACATGATGCTCGCAGGAAATGAAGGAATTGTCCAGGATAAGAGAGAGAAATCCCAGTCAATTGGCAAATAATCATGTATCTAATTAGACTTTCCAATTTCTTTTTTATTACTAAAACCTTCTTCTAGTGCATGGATATTTTTGTTGTGTTACTGTTAAGTTGATTTCTCTACTGATCATGAGCATGTGAAGATATGATATGAAGTCATTTCTCTACTGATCAATGAACAGCCAGCATTATTAGTAGTAGACATCAACATGAATGCAGTTTTAGATGCATGCAAATGCAGTAGTGATATTCTAGCCCATCTGACCTAAATTTTGGCGTTTTGACGAACTATTTAAAGCCCTAGCAGAAAATAAAAAAGCAGACAGTGGCGCACCCAGAGTTCAAAAAAGTTGTTGAAGGAGTGTTCCAGAAAAGAGTACATAATGGCCCTCTGAAAACAAAAATGTTAACACTCCAACCCCTCATGATCAGCCAACTCCTTCAATCCATGTCTTTTATCTCTGTATACAATTTTTCTTCCAAGGACTGAAACATTTACTGTTCCAAGTGGGGTGTGTTATATTCAGCGATACGCATATGTGTAAGTTAAATTAACCCTGGATGGTCGATCAAGTAGGGTAGCCCATCAAGCTTTTTATTTTAAATTTGCAATTTGTAATGAAAGAAGATATTTACTGGACTACTATAGTAATTGCAGACTTATGAAGTATGGCAGAGATAGGAGGCAATGGTGGTTTTGTCTTGGAGCACATGCATGTGAGTTAATGATCCTTTCCCATACTATTTTGTGATGCGTGCTGTGCTTGCAAGCCATTTGGATTCGAATACTCTGCACTTGTAATGAATGATGGGGTAAATGCAAACGATATATCTTCGTGCATGAAGACTTTAATTAATTAATACTACTGATGTTGTTGGATACATATTATAATTATTATAGAAAAAAAGCTAAATGGAATGGTTTTTTTTTTTTTTTATTATTATCATTGTTCATCAAGGTATAAATCATTGTAAATTAAAATAGTATAATAATGTAATTTGTTCTTAACAAAGAAATTTACTAAACATGTAGTTGGGAGTAGCAGTAAGATTGTCTTATATATGTGATACATTTGATATTAAAAGAATAATTGAGAACATAATAATCCATTTGGGTTTTTGGGGTCTGACGTTGGGGAATGACATGATTATTAGACACCTGGTATTGAGGTTAGACATGTCTGTCAGACTCTAGGCACTCGGGTCTAGCAAAACAATCACATCCCAGACGCTCGGGTTAGATATGACTGCCAGACCCTAGTACCCTGGATCTGGAACGCCATGGGTCTGGCAGGGACGTCAAATCCAAATAACTTGGGTTTAGCAAGGAAGACAAACACAAGTTAATAATCAATAATACTAATGATTATTAGTATTATACTTATTCTTACTATTATTCTTATTATTCTTATTACTATTATAAATAATAAATCTGGAAAAAAATAATATTACTATTGAATAAAAAATATAAATTTGATTTGAAGGGATAAAAAACTATAAAAACTTAAGCCAGTCAAGTTTAATATTATTAATAATAATTTTTTTAAAAAATATTATTACTATTGAAAAACAACCATAGATTTGATTTGGATGGTAAAATTAAAAATTATTATTATTGTTGTTGTTGTTGTTATTCTTTTCATTATTGTGAATATTATTTATATAATTATTAATAATTATTTTAAAAAATATTATTATTATTGAAAAAAATAATAATAAGATCACATTTGGATTTGACACGGTTACACTCCAGGAACTAAGGTTTGGCAGGGACGCAAAACCCAAAGCTATTGGTCTGATATGATTGCAAGACACTTTTATTATTATTAATACATTTTAAAAAGAAAATGATATTGACCTGATGTGGAACACAGACCAATATATATACTAGTATATATTATATAAGATATTAATGTGTGAGTGGATCAGTTGCGCACTTTAGGGTTACTCCTCCGGCATGCATCTATCTTTTTTAAAATATGTAATATATATTTTATAGCTTGTTTCAAAACACATTTTAATTCGTGTTTTTTAAAATTTTAAATTTTTTTTGTGTTTAAAATTATAAATTATTATTTTTTGAATATAAACAGAATGGAGTTTAAGTGATTTTGAGAACAATCTAGTAGGTTTCTTCTGTTTGGAAAAAAAACACCCACCAACCCACATGCCATCATATAAAGTACCTGCTCCTAGGCTTGCAGGGTGTCCAGTGGGCCGTGGGGAATAGTCGTGGTGCGCGTAAGCTGGCCCGGACACCACACGTAAATAAAAAAAAAAAGAAAAAGTTGGGTCCGTGCAAATGAGAAATTAAGACAAGTGAACGCATAGAATTAAAAATGATCTAGGAAATGTACAAAGGGAACTCATTTTGAGAACAATAATGGGTACAAGAATAAATTCTATAATTAACTCGGCTAATTTCTTAAAACTCTTGGACACCATCTTCCATAAAATCTTAATGTTAAACATGAAAATATCCTATTAGTGATTATTTTTACTACCTATAAAAGATAGCTCTTTTTTGCTCGCAAAAAATCTGCATAGTGAGTAAAACAAGTCTCATAAAATTTATTATTCGTACATATTTTGAATTAGCAACTCAATCCTGATTTAATTAGTCCTTAAATTTGGTTGGCACATAGAATTTAGAAACGTTTCTTACATGTGTAAGCACTTCCTTTTCCATTTCAGATAGAGCTTCTTAATTTCCCCTCATGAAAAAAAATGGTTGCTTGGTTTCTTTTGGTGTAGATTTAGATTTGGGTCCAATAGCCCTTTCAAACTTCACTGAAAAGCTAGGGAGCCAGTTCATTTTGGGGACAAAATGAATCGACCATGGCCCAACCTGCCCCAGACCACAAACTACACATCTGTGTTTTCTTTTTCCTCATTATTCACACTTCGTTTTACTAACATATATATCTTTGAAAGTAATTTTTGTATCCTTTAAATTATTAACAGACCACACGAGCTTGCAAACCAGCAAGAGAACACGATTTGTGGGAATAAATGGAGTGATAAGGCAAGCTCAACCTATCGGAGGAGTAAGGATTGTTATTCCCACAAATCTGTCTATCTCAGTGGGGAGATGTTGGAGGATGAAGAGGTTTCAGGAGCAACAAATTCTGTTCAAGATTGTTTTTCAACAAGATAAGGAAACTGCAATGAGAAATGAGCACAAACTGGATTTAAACTTTTATCAGATCCTTATAAACTAGCACTTTAGACAGGATATGATGTTTGCCATCATAGCTAAGATCTTTCCAGATACACTTCATTTGTTACCATGTTTATCTATTACCTATGACTTCAGACAAGATATGATGTTTATCTGTTAGATTGTAAGTTATGCGGTTAACTTTATAAGTTATAATAATAATAATAAAAAAAAAACAGTATTCTACCTAACTTCCTCTGCTTCGATTTTTCTCTTTTAGTTTCTGTCTTTCTTCCATTATTGTACCAGAAAAACAGTCGATCATGTTGACAAATTTAATTATGAGTCTGATCACCTGTGAACAATATGCTCATGACCTACAAAATTTTCCTCTAGCTTGATCATTAGTGGCTGCGTGGATGATAATTGATCGGGCAGTATTGAAAAATATTAAAAACAATGGTTAGTGATTTATTTTATTGCCATCAAAATGGAAAAAAAGAAGAAAGAAAGAAAGAGAATATATAACGAATAACAGAAGATATTGACACACAAGCTTCATGTAATAATTATTTGCATAAAACCCATCAAATAATTAGTCCTTATCCTCGCATCGTGCCCCACTGTCTTCATATTGGAAATCATACCATGTGGACAGATCACGCCAGCTCTCCAAATTTTTGATCACCAGCTTGACAAACCTTGTGACGTGTTCTCGTACAAATCACATAGATTCTGTTCCGAAATCCCTAGCACGTCCTCCACCGTCCGGCCGATCCACTGATGATCGTCTCTCAGAGCTTTATTTAACCGTTGGATGAATCCCTTTTCATGTCTCTCACAATATTTCAAAAATTGTGCCACAACCATAGGATCCCTATCTCCTGAGCAAAATTTACCAAATTGATCATCTAGTGACTCGTGGCCACCAAGATTTCTCACAGGGCCAAAACCAGCCAGCCCATTAATGTACTCCACCATGCCATCAAGGAGCCATTGCGGAGCTCTAGACTCGGAGTCCCATATCCATGCACGAGCCATACCTTGTAAAACAACTGATGTAATTGCATAATCAAGGTTTTTAGGATGGCCCACTAATACTGATGGACTTATGTTGATGACAAACTCATTGTTGGTGTTGGTGTCCACCGTGAACAACTTTGGTAGGTTGTTGCTAGCCAGCCTTAGAGTGACATGGTGGATCACTTGCTTCTTGGTGTCGTTGATATTCGGATAAAGAAGGTTTTCAACGAAGAGGCTAGTGTTTAGGATTATACGGGTGGCTTTGTCGTTGGAAATGTACGAGAGGGTGAAGCGTTTGCCTTCTGCAGAGTCTTTGGCATCGTTGACTAATGTAATACCGAAGCCTTTTGATGCTTCATAGTTTGCCCAGATGGAGATAATTCCAATGGAAGTGATCAAAAGAAGCCGAAGAATGATGCTAGAATTTGAAGACCAATGCTTGATGTAGTCAGCATCCGTGTCATCAAAGTAGTAGAAGGAGGTGGTGGTGGTGGTGGTGGAGGAGGAGGCAGTGGCAATATCTCTGGGGATCAGGATGGGTTGGATGAGGGAAGGGTCTTCCATGAAAGGACGCGAACAAAAATTAGAAGCCGTAATATATGATGAAGACGTCAAAATTATGTAGCACAATGAAAGGCCACCAAATGCTAAGGGCCCACTTTACTGGCCGAAGCTCTAGCGTGCGATAATCATCCTTCTATCTTAGAAGTTTGGTTGTGCTAGTGGGATGACAAAATCATTTAATTTGGATTCCAACGGCGTTTAATCTTGACTTTTTTTTATTAACTAGCATGTTGTAAAAAGAAATTGATAAACTAGTTACTCTTAAAAATAATTACAATAATAACATGATTAAAGTTCCCAGAGGTGTTCCCGGATATAATATAGTAAATTTTAATTGTAATCAACTTCACTTTTCATATTTTATAAAATATAAATCCAGTTTATTTTTTTTTAAAAAAACTATAACATGTTGGATATATTAAATTGAACTAAAATTTTTATTGAAAAACACATATATTCATAAGTTAAATATATTAATTCTTTTATTCTTCAACATCTTAAAAAAATATTAAATAAGACCTCTATAATATATATATATATATATTAGAAAAAGCATAAAAATTATCACAATTTATACATGAAAATAAAAATCACTGCCAAGTATACCACTGAGTTAATGAATCCAATTTTGAAGGGGGGTAAATTTCTTCAAGAACTTGCTTTTGTGACGTGAAAATGCAAGGCTAAGATTACGAGAGCCACGGGATATGGTATCATCTATCCAAGAACTTGACCTTTTTCCCAGAAGAATTAACAGCTTGAAAGCATTTTAGCGAACGAACAAAGTTAATTTCTCATTCTCATCATTAACAAAAACATAAAGAAAAAAAAAATGCCAAATCTCTAACACTGCAAAAAGAAGAGCAAGTTCCTCTTGCTTGTTTCTACCAGCACAAAAAACCTCCACCATCAAAATGCAATTTCTTTCTCTACACCACCTCCCTTCATATGATCACTACCAGCAACTAATTTACAGATCAAATACAATTCGTAACCAAAAAAGTAAGGCATGAGATTATGCCCCATAGCATTCAGCATTCCTGCACATGAGCTGCTCACTAGTCTTCTAAAAAGCATAGACTAGCTAGCAAGCAGGGCAAGCAACAGATCAGTATAGCACCATCTACAAATGTCAGAGATCGACATTTTTAGCCAGCAACATGATAAATGCAACAAATCGAGTGAGTTTATCCCCTGTAGCCCGGAGTTGATGTTAATTTAGCCAGCAACAAAATGATAAATGTCAGAGACATAAAATGTGGTTTCTCGTTAATTTTGGTAGCTACCGATGGGGCAGGATTCGAAGGCACTGCACCATAAACAGTTGCGCCATTTGAGTTTGTGGTGTTCAAGACCGACGAGCTTGTGCTGCAAAACAATTCCAAATCCAGATGAGAAGTAAAAAAAGATCAACCAGCAGAAAGCTTTTTTTTTTTTGTTTTTTTTTCAGGTGAAAAGGAGACAAAAAGTAGAGGCGGTAAGAAACATTACCTAGTGGAAGGAAACTGACATGTCCCAGTACCTGAAATTGTATTGAATATAAATAAGAGCTCTAGCAAAGTAAATAATAATAAAGAATAAATCTGAGCACAGCTAATCCACAAATCTGACGACTGACAAGCGTCTGTAAAAGGCCACTAAAAGTAGCTTGAGCGGCAGTAAAAAGATCCACTTTAGCTATTTTTCAACGACCTCGATAAAGCGACCCAAATCACAATCTTTTCTATCTAGCCTGCCCCCTCGACGTCCTCCGAAATAATTCCCTCGAGATGCAGTGAGCTGGAGGTGAGTTCACATGTCATTTCTATCCTCTTAGACGTAGGGTTATTACAACTCGTCTGATTAGCTAACTCGGGAAACCCAAGACTCAAAACTTCAGTCTTTTTAATTTAATCCAACAAGATACTCACTATCAACACAACAATGTCCATCGGCAACTAATAATTTGTAGGTCAGTTGACATGTAATTTCTATTCTTTAATGCATAATTATTATGATTCAAGAAATTCAGGATCCAAAATTTAACTTCGATTAACTTT
>Ga0307518_10003364_pt1 | contig 11534 bp, 5 predicted proteins | sample 25_EM_MG_FD_203889 | JGI IMG/M metagenome (GOLD analysis project Ga0307518, IMG submission 203889) | Populus trichocarpa ectomycorrhiza microbial communities from riparian zone in the Pacific Northwest, United States - 25_EM | ecosystem: Host-associated > Plants > Roots > Unclassified | place... | reverse complement strand
TTTGGAGAAGAGAATGAACAGTGCTTGGAATGATGATGTTTTAGGCTGTGGGGTCATCTTCAATTTGCCCCTTGAAATTATGAAATCTTGCAATCAAGCCTTTATCTTTGAAAATCTTTTTTTTTTTAATTTTGCCCCTGAATTTTTGCGTCATTTACAAAATAGTCATTGGTTTCAAATTTAATCAATTCAAACCTTAATTGACTCATTAAAATTTTAATTATTTTAAAATTACCCTTGAAAAAATCAATTAACCTCCCTATAGTATCATCGCCTATTCACTTCAGTCCTTGTAATTTAATTTCTTGCAATTTTGACCTAAATTGCCCCTGAATTTTGAGATTTCTTCAATTAAGCCCTTGATTTCATTAATTAAACTAATTCAAAGTTTAATTAAGTCCCTAAACTTATCAATTTTTTCCATTTTTGGCAAAATTGACTTCCAACTTTATAATTCCATCCTTATTAGTTCTCAAACTTTCAATTTGTATTGTCTTGACCCAATTCTCAAATTATTTTTCATTCATTTTTTTCATTATATTTTTTGGAAATTCAAAATTGGGTTATGAAAATAGTAACACGTTGAGAGTGATTTGAGGGCTGTTTCAGCAACGTATTGAAGTGATTTTGATGTTGTTTTTTTGATAGTAACTTGTATGATTTGAGGGTTGTTTGGACAATATATTGTGGTGAATTGGAGAGTTGGTTTGGTAGTGAGTTTGATGGTGATTGGTGGATGTTTTGAACATGTTTCGGGTGCATATAAAAGCTTAGTTGACAACATAATTGTTGATGAATTATGGTTGTTTTAACATCGTACTCGTGAGCAAAAGGATGACTATTATGATAGTGTACAAATGTGTGAGTATAGGTCGATTCAGGTATTGTATGAATAGGAAATTTAAGGACTATCCTAACGACCCAATTGGGTAAGAATATGGATATCTATATGGGTAAGTTTATTGATGTACGTGTGTTTTAATGTACACAAAGTATTATTGAAACACAAATGACTAAGATGCGTTGGCTTATACTGGATTGAGCTAAACCAAATTCTAAAGGATCAATATGGGTAATGGAAATAAATGAAGTTTTGATCATACTTGTTTGGAATTGTATGATAATACCCGATATAGGGCTTGGTTTCTTAAGATTTTATATGATAGAATTTTTATGGAAGGATTCACCCTTGTTCAATATATTTTATGGAGTAAAGCATGCATACAGGTCTACACAATCAATAAATCCTTTGGGTGAGCTATAATGAAATAAGTAACCAAAACAGATTCTTAAATGAGATGTAACTTTCAGGTGAGATGATGTAATTCAGGGTCACATTAAAAAGTGAGTATACTATACTTAATGATAGTAAAGATCATTTTAAGATGACAAGTCAATGGTAATCATATATTTTTAAAAATAAAAAGTGAAATGAGGGATTACAATAGAAAGATTATTATTGATAAGTACACTTGGTACTATATATAATGTATATGGCATAACAATTAGAAACTATCAAATGTTGATTGTAAAGTCCTTAAACATTAAAATATTTATTTTTTTTATTGATGAGTGTGTATCGAACATATGTTTTTGCAAGGGTTTGCATATCTCATATGATAAGCATATGGTAAGCTTTATAAGTTTGTATCAAACATATGCTAATCATATGGTTTGCATATCTCATATGATTGGCATATGTAATGTATATGGGTTTGTATTGAACATATGCTAATCACATGGTAAGCTTAGTCATCTAACGACTGAGCTTACCATATGATTAGCATATAAGTGGATTACTGTACCAAAACAATTGTAATAGTTATAGAATTCATCTAAATATGTTGTAAACAATATGACTTAGTAATGTAAGTTTATAAAGAATCCCATTCAGGAATGTGGTTTTGATATCCATTTGTCAAATCTCATAATCATGGTATATAGCTATAGTAAGAAAAATCTTTATGGATTTTAACTTAGCTACTAGGGAGAAGGTTTCATCAAATTCAACTAGTTGTCTTTATATGTAACATTTGGCAACTAGTTTAACTTTGTTTGTTTGTACATTGTTATCCATGTTAATCTTTTTTTATTAAAGATCCACTTACATCCAATAAGTTTCATCCCTTTATGTGGATCAACTAAGATCCATACCTGGTTGGTGTACATGAAATTTATCTTATATTACATAGCCTCAAGCCATTTCTCATCATTAATATTAGATATTGCTTTTATGTAGTTGGCAAGCTAATCAAGTATGAGCAACTTATTATTTTTATCTTCTATAAGAATTTCATATCTCATTGGTGCATGATGTGTCCTATTAGATCTATAAAGTCTTTATATTTCTTGAGTTTCAAATTGAACATCCAATGTTATATTGCTGGACTGGGATTCCATTTAGATGCTAGTTTATAGATCTTAAACCTTTTTAAGTTTTATTTTCATCCTACTACTCCTTTTAAGAATAAATTATATCTTTTTATAAAGGTTGCATGTTTTGAGACAAATATCATTTTCCTATTGGGATGGTAGAAATAATATCCAATAGTTTTTTTTGGATATCCCATAAAATTAAATTTATTTGACTTAGGTCAAAATTCACATAAGGGTCACATCTTCTAATATTTAAGTATGATAAGTTTGCTCTCATACTTCACATAAGTATCACATATGGAGTCTTATCAACATATGTCATTAAAACCATATTTAACAAGTAAGCAATAGTTTATAGGGCATAACTTTAAGAAGAAGGCGGAGGATCTTTATAGCTCATCATGAACCATACTATATATCAAACAATGTATGATTTTTATTTTTATAAACTCCATTATGTTGTGGTAACTTTATAGAGTTGGCTTGGTGGAGAAAAGTAGGGACTTGGTAGTGTGCTCCTGTCCAAGATCCTGGGTTTGACTCTTTCCATGTGCAAACAATACCATGAGACCATCATACTTAGGCAAAGCCCACAAATTAATCGTGGTGCACTTATCAACAGATTTCACTAGAACCCTATTTAAAAAGTAAGCAGTAGTTTATAGGGCATAACTCTAAGAAGAAGGTGGATGATATTTATAGCTCATAATAAACCACATCATATCAAATAAGGTATAATTCTCTTTTTAAAAACTCCACTATGTTGTTGTAACTGCATGTTGGCCTAGTGGAGAAGAGTTGGGACTTGACAATGTGCTCCTATCCAAGATCCAAGGTTTTACTCTTGCCAGGTGAAAACAATACCATGGGGCCATCAGACTTGGGCAAAGCCCATGAAGTAATCATGGTGCACTTATAGAAAAATCTTTATCGAGGGTCTGTGCTCCCCCAAGATTAGTCGGGTCTCGACTAGAATATTTGGCCCTAATAAAAAAGAAGTTATGTTATGGTTTCCTAGGAGGTGTCATTGTGAGATAATCCCATTCTCTTTTATATTATTTTGAAATACATGGCTTAAGTATTCAGTACCTTGATCCAATAAGATTTTTTTGATACTTTTTCCAGTTTTTTTTTCAACTTCACTTTTAAATTGTTTGAACCTTTTAAACGATTCAGACTTGTGTTTAATCAAATACACATAACCATATCAAGAATTATCATCAGTAAATGTGATGAAACATGTATATCCTTTTATGATATAAATCTTCATTGGTCCACATATATTTGTATGTATCAGACCTAACAATTCTTTATACCTTTCACTCTTTCTAGTAAAAGGTGTTTTAGTTATCTTATCCAATAAACAAGCTTTACAAGTTTCATACGATTCATATTAAAAGGATCAAAAAATCTTTTTTTTTTAATATATAACCTAGTGATTCTTATTTTATTAATATGACGTACTCTACAATGCTATACATACATACATACATATTTATATATATATATATATATATATATATATATATATTTTATATTGAACATGAGCATTTCAAGATCAAGTATATACAAATCATTCATATAAATACCAGATCCATAATAAACATTATTATTATGAAATGAAAAAAAGTTGCCTTTAATAATAATTTTGAATTTATTAAAAGTTAATTAAGAATTAGATACAATATTTATAAAAAGTACTAGAATAAAATAACAATTATCAAGTTTTAGTATCAGTCCACTTGACAATGTTAAATAATAAATTTCTACAACAAATGTAATAATCCTTGTTCTATTGCCAGCTCATAGGTCCACTTTGTCTTTACTTAATCTTATACTTCTTAGTTCCTTCATATTCTTATAAATATGAAATTCATATTAGATATCCAATGCTGAAGAACTACTATGTAAAGTAGAAAAATATTTTCCAATTATAAATAGATCATGAGTACCTATAGAAGAACCCTTGTCATCTTGTAATGAAACAATTTTCTAGAAGTCACATACCTTTTAGTCCTACCAGTGATATCAAACAACTTTTTGAGATGTATAATTATAGTATGAGCATCTATATATATTCTCATATTGTTTTTGAAGTGTAGGTGGTATGCGCTGGCTAACATCACATCACACATATTATAGTTTGCTCATTGTCATTAATTTGATATTGATATTTATTAATAACTTCATCATTAGTGTCATCATCAAGGATAAAAAGAATTGGATTTTGAATAACATATAACCTTCTTTATTGTTTGAGAACAATCCTCACATTTCATTATCAGTCTAAGATGTGTGATCTAGTTATTTTGTTAGCATCAAGTATGCTATGTAAGGATATATTACTACTTATGGTGATCTATCAACTTATTTATGTAAAGATAGTGAGTTATTGGTTTCATGCATACATATTTATAACTAAATCCAGATAAGATCTTTAATTAAAATTTGATCTTTTACTATTTTCTTGCAAATTAATAGTCATCCCTATTAATTCAAGAAATCTTGTTTAGATCTTTTAGTGAGTTAGGATCATATTTAATTTATATGACTTTAAATAACTCAATAAATCAAAATAAATTAAAAAGCCTAGAATTCTTAATTTCACAACAAACCCGTCTCCTTTATTCTTCTTCTTTTTTTTCTTCTCTTCTCTCCTCAACTCCTTCTCTTCTTCTCCATGCTCAGGTATGTCTTCTTCTCATTTCTTATTTTTTCTTATCAGTTTTTTTTTTTAATTAGTATACTTTATGAATTTTTTTTTCTGTTCTTAGCTTCGCTTGCAACTATATTAAGGTAAAAAAAATATTTCTTCTTTTTTCGTGTTTTTTTTCACTATATTTGTTTTTTATTTTATTTTTAATTGTTTTTGTTCTTAATTATTGTATGAATGTTGTTGTAGGATTTTTTTTTCATATGAGATCAATTTTTAGTTAATTTATTTATAGGATTTTTAAATTTTTTTCATATGAATTTGTTTAGTTGAATTTATTTTTTCATGTTATTTATTTGTTGCAAATTTTTTTGAGTTGATTTTCTTCTTTTTTCCAAGAATTTCGAGTATTATAGAGTGTTGATTAATATTAATTTAATTATTTTGTAGTTTTGTAATATATATATTTTTAAATAATTACCGACAGAATTACATACGGTTTGTTTTCGAGAAAATTACCTAAGGAATGATTTTTTTTTGCTCGCTTTTTCCATCAGTAAATCCATCGGTAATAATATTTTTTTATTACCAACGGACTTATCGATGGACAAAAATTACTGATGAAAGATTCACTGACGGAGATTTTTCGTCGGTGATTTCGTCTGTAATTGTTTTACCAACGGAATGGTAGTGCAAATACCGACGGAAAATTCCGTCGGTAAATCTAAAGATTTTGGTAGTGTAACAATTTTATAATTTTATTTATAAATTATTTTTGTCCCAAAAACTTTATATTTACTCTAGACTCATTAATCAAATATAAATAAATATTAAAAATAAAAAAAAGTCTTTATTAGTAATAAATACGTTTTACATGAATAAAGTCAATGTCATGTGTAGTCAACCACAATTGGCTACAAGACATATACAATAACATTTTCATGGTATCAAAGCAATATCTAATGGCTTGAATTTTTTTTTTCTTTCAAGATTTTGTTTTGTGGCTAATTACATTAGTCATCTGCAGCTTTGGGGGTGTTAGGTGCTACCACCCTCACTTAGTATCTTTAGTTTTGACACCTTTTCGATCGTTAGATTCCTTATCTTCCAACAAACACTTTGGTCAAGTTTTACGTTCATCAAAGTTTCTATGCACCCTTATGCTACATCGAAAGTTTCTACAACAACATGTGTGATTTGTGTGCCTAAGGTATCCTACCTAAATTTACTTGCTCTGTGCGTCTTCTTCTTCTTTCTTTTTTATTTATTTATGATAAAGGTACCTATTGTGTCTACATGCTAAAGGTTTGCTTAAATTGGAATATGTATTTGTTATTAAAGGTAAAAGACTATTATAAACTAAGACAATGATTTTGGGATCTAGGTTTGGTAACAAGCCTCAATCTTCACTTTCAAAATACAAGTATTAGATCTGAGAGGATAGTGAATGGTTAATTAGGCTTTGACCCATTATATTTGATTATATCCAAAATAAACTCGAATGTTGCCACTTATTCTCAATGGGCTCATAGGGGATCATGTTAATCTAGCCCATGTTTACTCACTTTAACACGGAAGAATGTATCTCGAGACCTAAAAAATTCACAAGCACTTCACCTATTGAAAAAGTTAAAAAAAAATCAAATAATACTTATAATATATTATTAAAAAATATTTACACGACAACGATCACTTCACCTTTAGAATTTGAAATTAATGTCATGTCGACCATCATTCAATATGTTTCAACTTTTAAGGGACATGGCCTTTTTAAGTATCATACATCTATAGGTTAATTATTTGATGAAAATAAAAAAAATATACTTTTTATTATCTTATAAAAAAATAACAAAGTCTATAGTTCCAAATAATTGGGATGTTTAAAAATTATACCAATCACAAGTTGATTCTTTGGTACTAGGCAAAAATACTTTTTTTTATATATGAAAATGACAACGTCTCAACTTTTAAAGGACAAGACCTGTTTAAGGATCTTGTTGTCCCCATGTTATTTCTTTTATAAAAAAACAAAAAATAATAATTTTATAGGAGAATTATTATGAGTCTTACAAGGTTTTTCACTATTATACTTTGCCTTCATATGACACTTTTATTTGTAAATCTAAAAAGACAAAGTGTAATCGCGAGTAAATCTTAGGAGTCTTAGAGTAATTTTTTTTCTTCATATGAATATAAAAAATCTCAATATAGGATAAGACCTGTTTAAAAATCATAATATCCTAAAGTTGATTCTTCAGTAAAAAAAAGAAACAAACTTTTTTTTTGTATGAAAATAATCATACTATTTATTTAAGTATAGATTCCATAACTATTCTAACTTTATCAAACCTTAAAAAATAAATATCCAATAGCTTTATATCCTTGAATTACTCAAATTCAACGTAAAAATACAAACTCCATCACTTTAAATATTTCATTACAATTCATATAAAAATTCATAATACATCAAAATTTAATCTAAAAAAAACAATAAAATACAAAAATGATCTTCAAGAGCTATTAATGTTGGTTGAGGTATGGGAGAGATGTGGGCCCACACGCGATCATGACGGGTGGCACATGCATCATGCGCCAATGAGGATTGGGGTCGTGTGACCCACTGGATCAGGTGTGCCTTCTTCTCCTATTCCTTCATATACTAGCGGTGAAGGCCACTGAGACTTGAGGAGAAGGATCGGTGTAGGAGAAGTTTCGGTTTGTTTTCTATGCCGGAGTGAGAAGGGAAGTGCTGTTGCGAGGGGGAGAGAGGTTAGTATCCGGTAGTGATATGTTGTTGATCTGACCGTGTGGTGTGGTCTATTGTTGACGTGTGACTGATAAGTGGAAGGCTGGTGAGGCTGGTTGTTCCGTTTCGTATGGAGGGGCTGATTTGGCCGGAAATAGATGTGAAAGAGGAGGTGTAGGCTGCGGGTTTGATTAGCGGCTAGTGGGAAGATGCCCGCTTCATCCTCTACTAGAACATTCACTGTCTTGATCTACTAAAATATACAAGCAAGGAAGTTCGAAGTGATTTTGGAAAGGGAGCCATATGCTAGTTGCACCCAGAAGGCATCAGTTAAAGGATCTCTCTAATTGCATCCATGCAGTTTACCTTTCTTGTTTCTGGCTGTTCTGAATTTCCTTCGGATCTCCCTTTGTATTTCTTCGCCTTGTCAGGATTTCATAGCCTCTTGGTGTCATTAATCGAGGTCTTTAGCTTGTAAGAAAAACGATGGAGATAGTAAATGAAAAGGCAAAAAGAAAGGGAGCCATAATGCCGAGCACTCGGCATAATCAATATATACGACCTTGAAATTAATCGAAAAGGTATTCACCTATCAAACCAAACTTGATGGTATTCGACAGGCATCCTACAAATCTGCAAAACTGAAAAAGATTAGAATCAGCTTTAGGGTTCTTACCTTGCCAAATCACCAAGCGTAATCCTAATAATTCGCTTACAGAACCACAAACCATGAAAAAAAAACTCGGGTTCCATCAGGGTATGTAGGGACAGGATCTTGCCGGCTTAAGTTCAATTATAGTGAAGAAATGATTAAGGAGATCATGTCATGAGAGTGAGAATGGTACCTGGGACTTTCTTCAACTTTGAGGGCTGATGCTGGAGTTATTCAACAAAAAAAGAAGAAGAAGATCTGGGAGACATAACATTTTCAAATTTATTCACAACTCACCTCTTATAAAAAAAGCACAATCTCATATGATCAACTAAATTCATGGCATGGCACAGGAATAACATCATGAGCACTAAATATTGAATGATGAGGGTACCATATCATAATTGAAGAACGAAAGAGAATTTGGTATGTTGACCCAAACAATTTGGTATGTTGACCCAAACAATTCCAGCACTAGATGCAGACTGGTAGAGGTTAGAGGGGAGTTCCGTCGCGGGAAGATGGTGCCTATTGCTTGCTATACACATTAATTTGCAGCCCTAGGTACCATCTTTCCAGCGACAGAACTCCCCTCCCCAAACCTTGTCTTTCATTTGCACTCAGTATTGTTCTGCACTAAACTATATCACTCTGTGATGCCCACATCTTTGCCAAGGCTCCTACATGTATATATAGAGATTTACAAGACGAAGATGTATAATTGTCCGAGAGATCAGAGATGATGAGTGTCTTTCTGAGTAATAGGGAAACTTGATAGGGTCTTTGGTGGGTCCTCAATCTTCTGTTAATTTTGTTGACCTGGAGAGGGAACTTGCCACTTCTTTTCCAAAACACATAAGAAAAATCATGCTAATATAAATTATTTATTATTACTTATCTAGTAATTTAAATGTTAAGGTAAGATAATTCTTAGATACTGATGGTGTCACCTCCTTCTCGAATACATTTACGAGACATTTCCGAAATATTATTATTGTGGCAGAGATATTCGTTCCCCTGTACCCCTGAAATATTATTGACTATGAACAGGACTAAAGCTAACTTTTTGCATGCTCATGCCGGAAGAGAACCAATACAAACCATCACTTATTCACATGGAAGATGCATGATAGGCTTGTTTTTACCGTCCCGGCCCCTCTTCGTGTGTATATATATATAAAGGAAAAAAGAAAAGAGAAAAGGAAGTAGAGGATGAACATGCTCTTGCTCTTTATTCTGTGTGGTAGAATTGCATTTTGTTTGGTTAAAACCCACAAGATACCTTCTCGATGTATTTTCCAAGAAATTTAATTATCTGCACAAAATGATTTTTTGAGAGCTGTATGTTAGCTGTACTGTTGTTTCATGCTTTTTTATCTCTTGTGCTAGTGGGTTTGGCTGAAATTATAGCATAAATTTCTCAGTGGTGCAATTTGATCAGTGTAATTATTACGATAAAAAAGAAGATAGATTATATTCCATGAGAAAGAGAGGTTCACAGTAACTTGGGTAGGCAAAAATTCAGATTCTAGAGCTTATATGATATTGAGTACCAGCACCATCAGGAACACTGTTAGGGTTTCTTCTTCTTCTTCTTCTTCTTGTTTTTTTTTTTTTTTGGGTGGGGGTGGTAGAAAGGAGCACTTTTGATTAACGAACGAGCATATTGATTAAATCCTTGTTGAATATTAGAGAATTAGTCCCTAAATTTTCAAATCCATTCTATTTGATCAGTGGTAGGTTTTTTTGAATGCACAAAAGTGGATATTTCATCCATTTTATTTTACGCCAGGTGGAAATTAATTTTTTGTATTCTCCTTCTCTTTAATTGCCTCGTATAAAATATTTAAAATATATAGTGTTTTTATGTGTCAATATATTTAAGTTTTAACTAATAAAATTACAAAATTAAATGATATATACAGTATTATTTTTTAAAAAACTAGGAATAATTAAAAATTTAAATTTGATATCCATGGAGAAATAAAATATACTATATGGTTCTTAAAAAACTCATATTACCTTTTAATTTTAGTTTATGGATAAAAACTAGCTAAATCGAACGTCAGTCAACAAGAAAGTCAAGAAATTGATATCAAAGTTGAGAGAAATAAAACGCTATAAAAGTCATATAAAAATAAAACAGTGCTACTGTATATGAAATTTCCACGCAGTTGCTCTCTTGCTTGAGCACCTGAACATCCCGAAAACAAAGATTCAAGGAAGTTACGAAGGAGGGAGAACATGTAGTCTGCAGTCAAGATCAAATGGAATACAAGGAGAAAAGTCTTTAGTTCTTGGTAGCATGCTGAGAAACCCACTAAACACAGTTAAAAACTGGAATAAAGAGACCCAACTTTCATGTTTGATTTCACACATGGAAGCTTGCTCGAAATTTATATGGCTGCTATCAAATTAATATTCCAACGGTTGTTGAGCTTGCCAGGCATGGATGAAGTTTCATGACTTTCGCATCGCTTTTTTAAATATCAGTCAATTTAAGTAAATTTCCAGCCAAGAGAGGTTGCCTTTACAAACGTTTTCAGTATTAGAAAAATAAAAGATTAATCTGCTGCTATATATCTCAGGTATATTCTATCTATAATTAATGATGAGTAATGCTAAATTAAGAAAAAAAATATTCAAAATACAATAGATCTTTGGATTAAATTGTCATTCAAGGATCTATCCATGTGTATATTCTTAAGGTTTTTACTTTAATATTTAGCATTTCTTGAGGATGATAATAGGTCTCACAACATCTTTCGAAGATGTTTGAGAGTGTGGTAGCGGTTACTAGTCTTTTAAAGTGCTTTTCGCTTGGAAATTTATCAAAATAATATTTTTTAAATTTATTTTTGATATCAGTATATTAAAATGATTTGAAAAATAAAAAATATTAATTAATTTAAAGTAAAAAATAATAAATTTTTAATTTTTTTCAAGAAAACTTTTAAACTAAAAATTAAGGAGACCCTTCAACGGGAACAACATCATTTATGTTGCGAGAAAAGTTTTGTATCTGGGAATAATGTTCAACCGGAATGTTAGACTTTTGATAATAGACCGAAGACAAAGTCATCAGCATGAAACATTTTCTTTGATAC
>Ga0307518_10003363_pt1 | contig 11535 bp, 9 predicted proteins | sample 25_EM_MG_FD_203889 | JGI IMG/M metagenome (GOLD analysis project Ga0307518, IMG submission 203889) | Populus trichocarpa ectomycorrhiza microbial communities from riparian zone in the Pacific Northwest, United States - 25_EM | ecosystem: Host-associated > Plants > Roots > Unclassified | place... | reverse complement strand
GCACTTCGGCCATGCAGAAAGCGCATGCGCCGTCGAAGTAGATCGTCAGTTCAGGGCTGTCCATCATTCGCTCCTTTGTCGTTACAGCAGTTTGGCGACCTTGCCGCCCATCGTCAGGAAGCGCTTCAGCGTGGCCGGCGGCAGGTGCTTGTAGTCGTCGTAGCTGTCGGTCAGCATTTCCAGGAAATCCAGCACCTGCGCCATGCGCTGGCGCGTCGCATCTTCCATGCCGCCATCCTGTTCCGCCTCGATGGCGCACTGGCGCAGCACGGAGAGCGTGGGATCGATCTCGCGGCGCTTGCGCTCTTCGACGATGGTGCGAAAGATCGCCCACACATCCTGCAACGCGACGAAGTGATCGCGCCGGTCGCCCAGCACGTGCGTGACCTTGACGAGGCCCCAGCTTTGCAATTCCTTGATGCTGTTGCTGACATTCGAGCGCGCCACCGCCAGGGTCTCGGCGATCTGTTCCGCGTTCAGCGGCGCGTTCGCCAGGAACAGCAGCGCGTGGATCTGCGCCACGGTGCGATTGACGCCCCAGCGGGTGCCCATCTCGCCCCAGTGCAGGATGTATTTCTGTTCGGTCGGGCTCAAAGTCATCGCAGTTTCTTCTATTTCTGTAATTACAGAAATAATAGACTAACTACGTCGATTGTCAAATATTTTCCCACGCACGATTCGGAAGGTTAGAACTCACCGGCACGTATAGACGCTACTGATGCAAGGAGCTGGGCGTCAGCGAAGCGGCGCTGCGGTCAGCGGTGAAAGCGGTGGGCCGACGGCTGGTGCGGTACGGCGCCATCTGGCGAAATGACGTGCTGACGGCACGGCCGTGGCACACATGACGCCCTTCCCAGGCGCCATGAAAAAGCCGCGCAACGCGCGGCTCCCGGTAACACGGCGGGTCAGGCGGCAGCCTGCTCCGGCTTCCTTCTCTGCAGCACGAAGATCGGCTGCGCCCACTGCGTGTCCTTCTTCTTCTTGCTCGTGATGAGCGTCAGTTCGGAAGGATCGTAGACGTCCGTATTGTGCGTCAGCGGTGTCGTCATCAGGTACTGCGCGTCCGTATTCTTCAGGAACTCGCCGACCAGCTGGATGTTGCGGATGTCCAGGTGGGCAAACGGTTCGTCGATGAACACGAAGCCGCCGGAGCCGTCTTCCGACTTCAGCAGGCCAATCAGCAGCACCAGCGACTTCATGACCTGCTGGCCGCCGGAGGCTTCGCCGTCGTTCATGCCGATGACGCCCTTGCCGTCGAACTTGAAGCGTACGTGCAGGCCGGCCTGGGACAGCAGCAGGTCGTCGTTCTCCAGCTTGACCGGATCGGCGTGGACTTCGATGTTGGCCAGCTCGCCCAGTTCCTTGATGTTCTTGGCGTACTGCTTGATCGTGTAGCGCAGCCGCTCGATGTACGCGCCGCGCGCATTGCCCGTCGCCTCGATGGCACGGTTGTTCTGGTAGCGGCGTTCTTCCGTTTCCGATTTACGCGACGACAGCTGCTCGTTGAGGCGCTCGTACTGGTCGATGACGGTGGCGTCGAGCTCCCAGTTGTCGCGCGCCAGGCTGGCCTGCAGGCTGGCGATGCGCAGGTCGACCTGGTGCGCGTTCTGGTGCTGGTCGACCAGCGCCAGCCGCCGGGCCGGACGACGCCACGCGCCCGGCAGGTGGCGCCACTGACGCCGCAGCGCCAGCAATGCGCGGGCATGGTCGCTGCGCTGTTCCAGCTGGCGCTTGTAATTCAGGCGCATGCCCGCTTCCGCTTCCGACAGCGCCATCCGGGCCGACTGCCACGACGAATCGGCGCGCGTACGGTTCACCGTGGCGTTCTTCATCAGGCCTTGCAGCTCGCCCAGGCGCGTGCCCACTTCCAGTCGCTCGGAACGCAGCGGCACGGCGGCGCGTGCGGCTTCGTCGAATTCGTCGGCACGGGCCGACAGCTCCTTGACGGCGTCGACGCCGGCCACGCGGGCTTTCAGCGCGCTGGTCTCGGAGGCCAGGCGGCTGATCTGCAGCGTGAACTTGTCTTCTTCCGCTTCCAGCGCCGGCAGGTTGCGGGCAATCGCTTCCTGGCGCTGCGTGCGGCCGGCCGAACCGAAGCGGTAACGCGAGACTTCGACGAACAGCGAGCGGCCGCCGCGGCGTTCCTTGTGGTATGCGTCCGGCGTGATCCATTCCTCGATATTGCCGAGGCGTGCGCCCTCCTCCACCGAGTCCACGCGCGTGATGCGCGAGAGCTGGTCGATCAGCCACTCCGGCGCGCGCGCCGTAAAGCGCACCACCGACAACAGGCTGTCGTTCTTCGGCTCGTGCGCCTTGACGCATTCGGGCACGATGAAGTGACGATAGCGTTCCTTCTCCGCGAGACGGTAAGCGGCCGACGCATCGGACGCGTTCTCCAGCAGCACGACGGAAGCGTAACCGCCCAGCACACCTTCGACAGCGCCCTGCCATTTCGGATCGGTCACCTCGACGATGTCGGACAGCATCGCATGCGGGATGTTCGCATCGCGCAGCGCGCGGCGCATGGCGCGCACATTGTCCGGCTCCGGCATCGCCGTCTTGCCCTGCAGCGCGGCGATCGTGGCCTTGTCGGTGGCGATGCGCGACGATACCGCGTCACGCGACGCACGCAGCTTGCCCAGCTCCGCTTCCTTCTCTTCCAGCTGCGCCGCCACGTCGGCGACATCGGCGCCGGCCTCGCTGGCCAGCTTCTGCAGGCGCGACTTCTGTTCGATCAGGCTGTCCAGCGGCTTCAGTTTCGCGTTCAGCAGCGCGAGGCGGCTTTGCAGCGCCGTCGATTCCTGTTCGAGCACCGTCTCCTGCTGCTGCGCATCCTGCAGCAGCCTGGCCTGGCGTTCCACCTCCTTGCGCCGGTCCGTGATGACCTGGTCGACCTGCGACAGCGGCTTCTTCGCCTCGCGCAGCTGACGCCCCACATTGTTCGCCTTCTCGCGTGCCTCGTGATACTCCAGCGACGGCAGCACTTCCTCCTGCAGGTTGCGGCGTTCCTTGTGCAGCGTTTCCCATTGATGGTAGTTGGCCACGCGCAGGCGCAGCGCTTCCAGGTTCGCGCGCGAGCCGTCCAGCTCCGCCTCGAAGCGCTTCAGCTCCTCTTCCGTGTCGCGCTGGTGGCGCTTGGCCTCGTCGTACGCGTCCAGCACTTCCTTGTCGCCGAACACCTGGAACACCAGGTCCAGCAACTGGCGCGGCGCGTACTCGCACAGCTTGTCCGTTTCGCCCTGCTCCAGCGCCAGCACTTTCGCCATCGCCGGCGACAGGCCGGCCTGGGCGAGGCGCTTGCGATAGTTCTCGACGCCGAGCCAGTCGTTCGCTTCCGTCACTTCCTCGATCTCGACATTCCCCGGGCGCATCAGGTACTGGCGCTTCCAGTCGCCGCCGTTCTTCTGGATCTGGCAGAACAGCGTGACTTCATCCTCGGCAAAGAAGCCGCTGGCGCGGAACGGCCGGTTCGACAGCTGGCGACCGGACGGCTTGTTGTCGACGACCGCGCGCAGCCACGCGCTTTGCTGGCCCGAGTGGCGCGCGTAATGTTTGTACGTGCGCCCCATCGAGCAATCGAGGCCGAACAGCGTGCGCAGCGCGTCCAGCAGGGTCGTCTTGCCGGAACCGTTCTGGCCCGCGATGGTGATGATCTTCGCATCGAGCGGGATATTCTTGATGCGCTGCCAGTAATCCCAATGGACCAGTTCTAGCGATTTGATATGGAACATGGGTCAGCCTTCGTTCGGTGGTTCTGGGGTTTCGGCGCTGTCGTCGGCCGTGCCTTCGGCATCGGCGGCGGCACGCGCGGCGGCGGCGTCCAGCACGGCGGCTTCCACTTCGCGCGCCATCGTCGTGGCCGAGCGCGAGGCGGCACGGGCCGCGTCGTTGGCGGCGGCCGCCTCGGCCAGCGCCGCGCGCGGGATGTGCACGACCTGCGCCGGCGCACGCTTGAATACGTCCGCCAGCGCGCCGTTGATGATGCGTTCCTTCAGCAGGTCGGTGTCCATCAGCAGGTCCAGCAGCGGGCCTTCCGTGATGATGTCGACGCGCCGTTCGATGAAACCCAGCTTGGACAGGATGCCCAGGTTCATGTCCATGCGCGTCTTCTTGCCCAGCTTGTCGCCGAAGTCGGCCAGCAGCGCCTTGTACGGGATGCCGATGGACGTGTCTTCCGCGCGCGGCACGGGCTTCTCGGTGCCGAACATGTCGTTCTGGTCGTCGTCCGCATGCTGGTGCGTTTCCTGGCGCTCGCGCTTGGGCAGGATGATCAGGGCCCACAGCACGACCAGCAGCGCGACACCGTCGCGGGCCAGGCCAAAGTTATTGTTCTGCCACGTGTCGCGCGCGCCAAAAATTTTCGGCTCGATCGTGCGGTGCAGCGCCAGCGTGACGTGGTCGGCGTACACGTTGTCCAGCAGTTTCAGGCCGGTCGCCATCAGGCGCGCGTCGACCTCGATGCGGAACTGTTCGTCCGACAGCGCGCGCTTGACCAGCTTGTCGTCGCGGCGCAGGGTCTGATGCGTCAGCAGGCGCGCGATCAGGATTTGGGAATCGTCATTCATCGGCCTTGCCGCTTTCCAGGTCTAGTGAGAGTGATGCAAACGTCATGGCGGCCACTTCGGGGTCCGCCAGTTGCACCATCGTGTCGGTGGGAGTAAAACTGATCGGCAGGCGTGCCAGTTCGGCCGTCGCGCCCTGCAGGCTCGCTTCGGACGCGTCGCCCAGCAGCGGCAGCAGCGAGGCGCGGTACGACGCCACGGCGAAGCTGGCCGGCAGCAGCGACTCGTGCGCCGGAATCTCCTTCGGCGACTCGGCGGCGATGCTGGGGAAGTTGTTCAATGTCGCGAAGTCGGACAGGCGCGCCAGCCAGTCGTCCAGTTCCTTGGCCATCAGCGGCGTGTCGTTGATCGTCGTCGGCGCATCGGTGCCGGACGGCAGGCCGCCCACGGCGGAGACGGCACGTTCCGTCAGCAGCTCCGTTTCCGCCACGTCGATCATCTCGGCCGGCGTGATGAACAGCGGCTTCACCGGCTGGTCGATGGCGTCTTCGGCCAGCGACGCCAGGTCCTCGTGCGCCAGCAGCCAGCGCTTGATGTCGGTCGTGGACAGGCCGGACTGGCCCAGGTGCACGCGCTGGCGCTCGATCTGGTTCAGCGCGCGCGAGAACATGCCCTGCATGTTCAGCAGCGCGCTCTGGGCCCGGCCGATGGCTTGCGCGGCGCGGTGCGTGGCGTGGTCGGCGTTTTCGTCCGTCGTGATGGCGCGCAGGATTTCCGAGCCCTTCTCGACCCAGTCGCACGCCGTGTGCCATTTGGCCTGCGACTCGCGCAGGCGGAATTCGGAACCGGAAGCGATGGCGTCGCGGAACTCCTCCGTCAGGTCGACCAGGCGGCCCAGCAGGTGCTGCAATTGCTCCGTCGTGACGCCGCCAATCGCCTGGGCACCCGCGACCTGGGAGAGCAGGAAGCCCATCTCCGCATCGTCGCCCTCGCGCCCCGTGCCCAGCAGGCCATCGAGCGCGGCCAGCACATTGCGCGCCATCGGCGTGACACGGTAGACGCCCTGCTGCGCATCCCACGCCAGCAACTGGTTGGTGCGCAGGCGCATCAGCACCGTTTCCAGGCTTTCCGGCAGCAGATAGGCCAGGCGCGTGTTGATGTCCGCCCGCGAAAACGCGGACGACGCGGTGTCGTTGGCCAGCTCGCGCAACACGAGCAGGCGCACGAGAACGCTCTCGAACCCGCCATGGAACAGCGCCGTGAAGACCTGCAGCAGCGGCTGCGCGCGCTTCAGGTGGAAGACCTGCTCGATTTCGTCGACCGAAACATGGGGCTGGAAATGCGCCTGTAGGGCGGCGTTCTGCTCGTGCTGCTGTTCCAGGTCTGGCGGCTCTGCGGAATTTGACTCGGCAGCCATGGCTGCGCTGGCTGCGGTGCTTGCTATATTACTCATTCTGCTCCGGGTGTCTGGCCGGCCCGGTGCAAGTTTGACATCACACTGCTGTCCCGGGCGGGGGCGTCAGTATACCAGTTCCGCCAGCCGCAAAGTTGAGCTTGGCTTGGTGACGCCCGGCCGCCCGGGGATTTTTTGCCTATTTTTTATTCACTTTATCGAGCAACTGCTCGAACGAATCGCCATCGTCCTCGGTGAACACCAGCCGTACGGGATACCACTCCAGCCCGGGCGCCAGCCACAGGTCGACCTGCTGGCCCTGGTGCGACTTCGGCGGCGACTTGGTGAAATGGACGGCCTTGACGTCGCCCTGGCCCGTCTGCACGGTTTCCGTTCCCACGACCTTGAACGTCCACGTCTCGGCGCTGCGGCGGCCGGCGACGTACATCGCCCACTCCGATCCCGGAGTGAACTTGTCCGGTGCGCCGCGGGCAATCGCGGCCAGCTGCCATGGCGCGCTGCTGCGATCCTGTTCGCCGCCCTTCAGCGGCACCGACTTCTCGTTGTCGGCAAAGTCGATGGTCTTGTCGTCGCGCTTGAACGTCGTCGTGCCCGCGCCCTTGCGGATGCGCTTTTCGTAATACGTGTCCGGCGCCAGACCATAGCCGTCGATGCCGCCTTCGCTGCGGTAGTCGAGCACCTTGCCGAAGATGCCGGAGCGCGCTTCCGTCAGCAGCGTGTACTTGCCGTCGCCGTGGCGCCACGTGATCGTGCCGTTGCCGGCCAGCGGGATGCCATGGCTGTTGGCCTTGACGGAGTAGACCAGTTCCGCCGGCGGCGGCAGGTTGAAGGGCCGCTTGATACTCGGGTGGTCGTCCGCCTGCGCCATGCCGGCCGCGCCAAGGGCGGCCAGCAGGGCGATCGTCGTGTTCATGCTGCGCATAGTTATCCTTAAATGATTACAGTGGCGCGGGCCGCAGGATCTTCGTCACCGTCTGCGTCGTCACGGCACCGCTGCCTTCCGTGTTCCTGATCTGCACCGGATACCAGCCCAGGCTGGGCGCCAGCCAGATGTCGAGCCGGGCGTTGTAGCTGCCCGGGCGTGGGGGACGCGCCAGCCGCCATGTCACCAGCCGCCCCATTTTCGTGTCCAGCTCTTCTTCGCCCACCAGCTGGAAGCGGTAGATCGTCGCGCCCCGGTCCTCGCCCACCTGAATGTCGATGTCGCCGGCAAACTGGTTGACGTCCCCCCGGCCGATGGCGGCCAGCTGGAACGGCAGCGACGCCTTGTCCTGCGCTCCGGCCAGCAGCGGCGCGCTGGCCGAACTCGCGGAAAACGTGATGCGCCGCTCGTCCTGGTGGAAGTGCGTGGCGGTCATCGAACGGGAACGCCGTTTTTCCGTCATCGTAACGGGGGCGATGCCCGCGTCGTCGATCGTGCCCTGGCTGGTCAGCGCCAGCAGGTCCACGCGCGCGACCAGCATGCTGATGCCCACGTTGAGTTCCACCCGGTAGGCGCTGCCGTCCGTCTGCCAGCGCATATCGGCCACGCCGTTCCACTTGCGGCCATCGGCATCCACCCGCTTCACATCCAGTTCGAACGCGGCGGGCGGCGGCAGGTTGACGCGGAAGCGCCGTCCCGCCGGTGGTGCTTCCGCCGGGGGTGGGGGCGCGGGCTCGGGCAATGCTGGCGGTTGCGCCGGTGCCGGCACGACCGCTGGCGGCGTCGGCGATTGTAGCGCGGGCGCCGTTTCGGCCGCGCCGCCCTGGCCGCCATCGTCGTCATCGGCCGCCGCGGCGCCGCCCGCGCCTGGCGCTTCGGCGGTTTCCGGCACCTGGGCCGGCGGCGTTGGATGCGACACCTTTTTCGGCGGCCGCGGCACCGGGGGCACGGGCGCGGGCGCCTGCTGCCGCACCGGTTCCGTGCGCGCCGGCAGCGCCAGCCGCAGTTGCGCGCTGACGGTCGGCGCCGGCGACGAAGCGGGCGTCGACATGCCGATGCGCGCGGACAGCCAGCCGATCGTCACGTAATGCAGCAGCACGGTGATGGCGGCAAGCAGCAGTACGCGGCGATGCCGGGCGAGGAAGGAAGCGAACGTCATGACGCTAGTGTAGCGTCTCCATTGCCCGCTTGCGTGACGCAATGGGGCAACTTTTGCTCCGCTGCCGGTGACAATCTGCTACGCTTGTCGCCGCCCCTCGCCTTTGAGGACCTGCAGGGCCGTTAGGAGACGAAGATGAGCACACCGCAAATGCCAAATATCCCCGGCGCCGCCGCGATGACGGACACGCTGGATTTCGTGAAGAACCTGTGGGGCAGCATGGGCGTGCCCGGCATGTCGCTGCCGAGCCTCGCCACCCCCACGTTGTCGGTCGATGAACTGGACAAGAAGATCAGCGACCTGAAGGCCGTGGAGTCGTGGCTGAACCTGAATACGGCGATGCTGCGCAGTAGCATCCAGGCGCTGGAAGTGCAGCGCAATACGATCGCCACGCTGAAAACGATGGGCCAGACGATGGCCGAGGCCATGCAGCATGGCCGCGACAAGTCGCTGCTCGACACCAATCCGTACGCCGCCGCGTTCTTCCAGCATGCCGATCCCGCCAAGGCGGCTGCCGGCAAGGCCCCGGCCAAACCGGCCGAGGAGACGAAAGTGCCGCCGAAGCCGGATGCCGCCACCGCGGCGACGGCGCAGATGGCCAATCCGGCCGCGTGGTGGAACCTGCTGCAGGAACAGTTCACGCAGGCGGTGAGTTCGGCGATGGCGCCGGACCATGGCGGCAAGGTGTCGCCGACGGCACCCGTGCCGACAGCGCAGGACAACAGCGCGCAGCCGGCGCAGGCACCGAAGCCGGATGACGCCGACCTGGACGCCGCGCGCAAACCGGGCGCGCGCAAGGCGGCGTCGAAACCGAAGGAATAGCGCAGCAGGCTGGGGACAGGCACGTTTCCCGCGGCTCCGGCCCCGGGAAAGGTCCCTGTCGCCGACGTGCAGCTGATCGCCAGCGCACGTATTCAGGGATACGTCGGAGACTTTATGCCTCCTCGGGCGTCTCGCCGCGCAGCGCTTCCAGGTCCGCGTCGACGGCCTCGGGCGTCTGCGCGCGGCCCGGGATCAGCATCTGCAACTGCTCGACCAGCTGGGCGAAACGCTGCTGGCCGGCGGCCAGTTCGTCCACGTGCATCAGCACGCCGTTCGCCTCGATCATCAGCGCCTCGTCGTAGCCGTGCAGCTGCATGTGATTGATCAGCATCTGGGCGGAGTTGAACAGGATCCGCATATTGTCCGGCAGGCGCACACGGGCGTCGCGCATCCATTCGACAGCTTCGGCCAGCTTGCCCGTCTTCCACAGCAGCACGCCCTTGTTCATCATCTCGGCCGCCTCGCGGCGCGCTTCGGCGATCATCGTCACACCCTCGTCGCTCATGCGCGCCTTGTCGAAGATCTTCTGCACTTCTTCCACCAGCACCGGGTTGTCGTGGTTGTTGCGCACGACGTGGCACAGCAGCTCGGCCGGCGCGTCCTTGACGCCGACGGCGAACAGCAATGTCGCCATCTCGATACACGTCGCCGTCTGCGGGCGCTTCTTTTCCTGCCCCAGCATCGCTTCGAGCTCGTCGCCGGACTTGCGCGCGCGGCGGAAGTCGCCGCTCTCGTGGTAGACCAGGCCCTCCGTGATCTTGGCGCGCAGCTGCACCAGATCGCCAGGGAAGTCGCGCTGGGCCGCCGCCAGCAGCCGCAGCGCTTCCTTGATGTCGTTCTTCTGGCCACACACGCGCGCCATGCCCAGGTAGGCGTCGACGGTCTTGTTGATCGAATATTCGCCGATGGCGAGGCACTTGCGGAACGCGTGTTCGGCCAGCGGGATGTTCGGGATGCGCAGCGCCGTGTTGCCCAGGTTGCGCTGGCGGTGCACGGAATTGGGCGACAGCTTGGCCGCCTTTTCCAGCACGCCGCAGGCATCGTCGTGCCGGCCCAGCAGGGTCAGCGCGGTGGCCAGCTGATCGTACGCGTCGATATAAAAACGGTTTTCGCCGATCACGCCCTGGAACATCTGGCGCGCCGCTTCATGGTCGCCATTCGCCATGCGGATCTTGCCCAGGCCCGTGCGAGCCCAGTTGAATTCGCGTTCTTCCAGCAGCCGTTCGTAGACGGTGCGGGCCTTGTCCGGCTCCCCCGCCTTCAGCAGCAAGGTCGCCTTCATGCGCATCAGGTCGATCTCGTGCACCTTGTGCTGCGCCACCTGGGCATCGCACAGCTTCGCCGCGCGCAGGTAATCCTTCTCGATATAGGCCGCGTCGATCTCGCGAAACACCTGCTTCTTGTGCCAGACGCGGTTCAGGCGCGTCAGCAGCACGCCTTCCGTGATCGGCTTGATGATGTAGGCATCGGGCTGATGTTCGGCCGCGCCCATGACGGATTCGACGCTCTTCTCGGCCGAGACCATCAGCCATACGCTGCTGGGGATCATGAGGTTGCGCACGCGCGCTTCCTCCAGCACCTGCTGGCCGTTCTTGCCTTCGCCCAGGTTGAAGTCGCACAGCACCACGTCATAGTGGGTGCGCAGCAGCAGCGTCATCGCCTCGCCGCCGGACGACGCCTGGTCGATATGCTTGGCGCCGATATTGCGCAGCGATTCGCGCAGCAGCTGGCGGATGCCGACGAAATCGTCGACGATCAGGTAGCGCTTCTCGCTCCATTCGACGTCGGCACTGTCCGAGGTCGGCGCGCCGGCAGCGGTCACATAAGTCGTACTCATGATTGTGTACTCATGACGGGGTGCTCATGGCAGCGTGAGGACGAAGCGCCCGCCGCCCAGCGGGCCGGCGTTTTCCAGCCGGATCGCGCCGGCAACCTGGCGCCGGCGGTGCATCCGCGCCACCTCGCTGGCGAAGAACAGTCCCAGGCCGCTGCTGTTGGTCAGGAAGTTGACGCCCTGGCCCACCATCGTGCCCGCCTCCAGCATCGAGGGCGGGAAGCCCATGCCGTTGTCGGCCACCGTCAGCTCCAGCACCCCGTCACGTTCGCCGATGGTCAGGCGGATGCGGTCGCGCGTGTAGCGCACCGCGTTGTTGACGGCATGCGCCAGCACGCCGATGACGAGGTCCTCGTCGAAGGTCCACAGCAGGTCGGCCGGATATTCCACTTCCAGCACGATGCCCTTCGATTCGAGCAGCACGCGCGCCTGGCTGGCCACCTGCTGCACCAGCTCGCACACGCGCACCGTGTTCGGCTCGAACGGGTAGGTGGGCTTGCCCACTTCCTTGTACAGCGCCAACAACTGCATCAGGTTGTCCGACAGGCGCCGGGTCTGGTACAGCATATGGGCCATCTGCGGGTATTCGGGGCCGCTGTGGCTTGCAGGCGTGGCCTGGTCGAGCAGGTTCTCCAGCGTGCCGCCCAGGACGCTGATCGAGTTCTTCATGTCGTGAACCGTGGAAGCCAAAAACATGAACAGCTCGGGGGAGCCGGTGTGATCATCCATCCTGTGCGTCTCCAACGCGATTAAACAGACGGATTATATCGTGATGCTGCAAGGCAACATCAGCAAAACCGCGCCACGAGGCCTGTTAAATCAAGCTTTTGGCGCGCTTACGACACTCCCGGCGGGAATCCGTTTGCGCTCTTTCAACAAAAA
>Ga0307518_10003362_pt1 | contig 11536 bp, 10 predicted proteins | sample 25_EM_MG_FD_203889 | JGI IMG/M metagenome (GOLD analysis project Ga0307518, IMG submission 203889) | Populus trichocarpa ectomycorrhiza microbial communities from riparian zone in the Pacific Northwest, United States - 25_EM | ecosystem: Host-associated > Plants > Roots > Unclassified | place... | reverse complement strand
AAAAAGAATACAGAATAAGAATGTGATTTTTTTATTATGAATAATTATCATGGTATTAGAGTCAGTTTTCGATTTGGCTTCTTGTATTACACCCTAAAACACAATTGTTCTTTCCATGTAACTTATAGCAGACTCCGAAGATCATAACACCTCTAACAACACGTCCCATCTCTCAGATTCTATCCTTGCATTGACAACAAGGATGACTGAGACATTGAACAGAACGCAGACCCCGACCATCACCTCTCAACCCTCTGCTGCGCCTATCGATATTAAGTTAGATAGCTCCAACTATGCCCTGTGGTCCTAGGTTGTTGAGATGTATATCTCTAGCAAAGACAAGTTGAGGTATATTAATGGTGATTTTCCCCAGTCACCACTGACTGATCTCTCATTTCGTAAGTGGCGCACTGATAACTCTATTGTTAAAGGTTGGTCAATTACTTATATGGATTCCTTTTTTATTGGTAATTTTATTTGCTTTCCTACGGTAAAAACGGTGTGAGATTCCATTGCAACTACCTTCTTCGATAGAAGTGATACATCAAAAGTGTATGATCTCCGACGACATGTAACTCGCCTGAAGCAAGCCTCTAGCTCACTAGAAAAATATTACACTGAGTTGCAGGGGTTATGGCGTGAAATTGATTTTCGTCGACCAAATCTCATGGAATGCTCTGTTGATATTCAACATTATAATAGGATCACTCAGGAAGATCGGGTATATATATTCCTGGATGGTCTTGATGATCGACTAGACAAAATACATGCTGATGTTTTACAGATGAAACCTTTTCCTTTAGTAGAGCAAGTATATGCACATGTTAGACGAGAGGCTATACGACAGCAGGTCATGACCAATTACGACACTGATGGGATGCCAGGGGCTGTCTTGGCATCTAAGGGTCTCATGTTAACCAAATTTGCTCCCAGTAAAACAGGTAAGAGCTGAACCACAAATGATGCAAGAAAATGTTCCCATTGTGGCAACCAGAAACAAACACGTGAAAATTGTTTCCAGTTACATAAATAACCAGATTGGTGGCATGATCTACAAACACATAAATGTCGTGATGGAACTGGTATGATTGGGAGTCTAGGCAAAGATGCAGTCGCTGCTGCTGAGTCTCACCTTTCTCTCATACAACCAGTCATAATATCAATTGCTGCTCTTTCCCACTTAAACTCAAGTAATTTTAACCTTGCCCTCCTTACCAGCCACAATGATGCAACGTGTAATACATGGCTTCTCAACTCAGGAGCCACTGATAATATGACATTTGATGCCTCAGATTTCTTTCATATATCTCCCCATATCTCCCCTACGCCGCACCAACATTGCCAATGCAAATGGTGTTATTTCACCAGTCACTAGAGCAAGCTCTGTGACTTTATCTTTATCCCTGCATTTATCCAATACTTTACTTGTTCCATCACTATAACATAAACTGATGTATGCAGGCCAACTTACTATAGACTTAAGGTGTGTTGTATTGATGTATTCAAACTTCTTTCTTATTCAGGATATTCTCATCAAACAGATAATTGGGCGTGGTACTAAGAGGGGGGACTATATTATATGGACGACCTCAACATAAGTCAGGTACATAACATGCACCATCCGTATACTATTAAAGAGAGATAGATCTAGTTATGACATCCCCGCTTAGGACATCTATCTTTTCCCTATTTGAAGCATGTTTTTCCTGATTTATTTATGAATTTTCATATTTCTGATTTGAAATGTGACACTTTTATTGTGGCTAAAAGCCATCGTGTTACTTACCCATTAAGCACAAATAAGAATGACACTTTATTTGCTTTAATACACTCTGATGTATAGGGACCCTCACCGGTTATGAATATGTATGACATTCATTGGTTTGTTATTTTTATGGATGATTATATCCATATAACATGACTTTACTTGATGAAACATAAAAAAGAGGTTCTCAATGTCTTCGAAACATTCCATGTAATGGTGTGCACCTAGTATAGAGCCACCATTAAGATTCACTGCTCCAAATCTTAGAGGCTGACATGTTTTATTCCTCTTCGGCACCTACTTCCCCTCTTTAAGAGGAGACAGTTAATGAAGAGAATAAGAAAAGCTCAACGAGTTTAATTGAACCAGTCATGAGAAACTACCACATAATGATGAGTTGAATCACGAGAATAGTGAGCTGAATCACAAGACTAGTCATGAGGAACTACTAGAGAATGATGAGTTGAATATATACTCTAATGGGCAGAGTGATATATATGCTAGCATGGAACATGTAACATCTGAGACAGAACCTGCCTCCCTTCTCTCTGAAATACCAGTCGAATCATCTCCTAAAAATACTCCTGAGGTAAGTACTTCTGCAACACCCCTGTATATCGATAATATAGATATCTCTATGGGATATACCTTACCTCACAGGTACAATTGTGGCAAGCCACCTAACAGATACTCTCTAGAAATGCTTTCCTCCACGGTAACCTTGACTAGCCTTTACATCAATTTGATGTAAAGAATGCTTTCCTCCACGGTAAACTAAAAAAGAAGGTTTATATAGATGTTCCTTTAGGCTACACAACATCTTTAAAGACCGAAATGGTGTGTAAATTGTAGCGAACCTTGAATGGACTGAAGTAGTCACCATGAGCATGGTTTAGAAGATTCAATTTAGCAATGAAGAAATATGGCTTCCAACAAAGTAACTCTTACCATACTTTGTTCCTAAAGCACAAGTTGGTCAAGGTAACTGCGTTGATAGTTTATGTGGATGGCATAATTATCACATGAGATGATGTAGAAGAAATGTCTCAGCTTCAAAAGCAATTAGCAACTGAATTTGAGATGAAAAATCTAGGAAGACTCAAGTATTTTTTAGGAATTGAAGTTGTTAGATCTAAGCAAGGCATATTTCTCTCTTAATAAAAGTACATATTAGACCTGTTAACAGAAGTAGGAATGTTGGAGTGCAGACCTGCAGACACATTCATTGTTCAAAACCACAGACTTGAAGAATACCCAGACCAAACACCAACAGACAAAGAAAGATACTAAAGGTTAGTTGGTAAACTCATTTATCTCTCTCACACTCGACCAGATATCGCATACACCGCAAATGTTAGGAGCCAATTTATGCACAATTCAAGTAAGAGTCATATGGAAGCAGTGACTCGGATACTTCAATACCTGAAATCATCCCAGGCAAGGGGCTCATGTTTTTAAAACATGATAATCAGTTGAAGGTTGATGGATATATAGATGTAGATTGGGCAGGTAATATTACTGACAGAAAATCAACCTCAGGGTATTTTGCATTTGTAGGGGGGATCTTGTAACCTGGAGAAGCAAGAAACAAAAGGTGGTAGCATTGTTAAGTGTTGAAGCCGAGTTCAGAGGAATGTCTAGGGGTCTTTGTGAACTCCTTTGGTTAAGAAAGCTAATCACAGAGATCAGATTTGTCCCTACTTCCGAGATGAACCTCTTCTGTGACAATAAAACATCTATTTCCATTTCCCACAACCTTGTTCAACATGATTGTACTAAACATGTGGAGGTAGATTGTCACTTCATCAAAGAGAATCTTGAAGCAAAGACAATTCAATTTCTATTTGTAAATTCCAAAGATCAGTTAGCAAATATTCTTACAAAAACGATGTCTAGCAAGGACTTCTACAACTCACTTGGCAATTTGTGCATGCAGGATCTCTAAGAACCAACTTGAGGGGAAGTGTTGGTGTGATTTGTAGTTGCAATTAATTGGGAGATTTGTTAGCCATCCTAAATATGTGAAAATCCCATTAATAAAGGAGATAAAGATGAGTCTAGAATTGTTCTGGTACTACTTACCTTTTATACTCATTTTTTATGTAAATATAAGAGAAAATGAATGCAGAATAAAAAAGTGATTTTTTATTGTGAATAATTATCAAGTTTGATATTTTCGTGATTGTAGTTGAAAAAATAGATTTAATAAAAACTATAAATTATAGTCTTCGGGTTTTAAAAGAGATTTTTCAGTAAAATTTATGTAAAATTATGATATGTGTTGATTAATTAAATATTTTCAAATTTATTATTAGGACAAGACATGAACCACATCACACTACACCACGAAAACAAAAGGATCCTAAGTAGCTGTAATAAAATAAACATGAAGATTTATCATTTGAAGTTTGGATTTAGAAGAAAATTGCAGAAATTTACTTAATCACAGATGCACTAGTTTGGATATAAATAATTTATTTAAAGTTTGATAAATGATCTTATGATCTTAAAAGTAAATGGTATCATTTGACAAAAAATAATAGTGGGTGTCAATCATTCATATATATATATATATATATATCTTTTAAGGTTTTTTTGTAATAGGTTTGCTATTGTTTAGGGTAGAACTTTTGTATGGAAGTTTGTTTCGGTGTGGATAATTTTCCAATGTAAAAAACAATTTGCTAAAAACTTCGGTGGGGTTATAGGTTTACAGCATTCCCCTTTAGTTATAAATCACAATAATCAAAACTAGTCTCTGAAATGATCTTACATTAACCTAGTTTTCTGAGATTTTGAGTCAGCAGTTCTCTAAAGAGAAAAGAGAGAAAAGATTCAAAGAAGTTTTGATTCAGATTTCTGTGTCCCAAGAAAGAAGGAAAAGAGAAAGGATCAAAGAGAAGAAAGGAAAGAAAGAAAAACTGTGCTCACGGTATTTACGAGGATTGCTGTTGTCGGCAAGAACAAACTTCTTTTTTAGGAACAATTATCCTTCTCATTTCCAGCTTGTGCCTGGTTTTCTTCGTTGTTTATACCCGACAAAATGCACAAAAGAATATATGTTATATATAAATATCAATAGCAAGAAACCCACGCCTTTCTTTTTCTGTTCCTAAAGGTATAATTAGAAGCTGATTTCTGCCCCTATTTTTTTCGTTTGCTTGGGCTACAAGCACAGTGGTCTTCTCTCAACAGGCATAAAGGAGTCATCGTTTCGTATTGGTCAATAAGCTTTAAATCTATTCTCTCAACCTAAACTTTGCAAGAATCATTAAAGAGGACATGGACGAAATGTTACAGGAGAAAGAAAACATTACAGTGATCCCGTGTTTTCAACCAGCTCTTTCAAAAGACCCTAAGCAATCACTACATTGTTAGAATCCAAAGCAGAAAAGTAAGCAGAGAGAACTTCCGCATATATTCGTAGTTTCATTTACTTCACTTGGAGATTTCCTTTATTCCGTGCATGGTTTATGCCCTCACTCTTTCTTATAAATTAATTGGTTTCGCTTCCTTGAATCCATTAAGATTTTGAGGTCACCTAATCTGCTGCAACCAACTCTGTTGAGTGCAAGCTGTGGTTTGCACACTGTATTCCTGTAAGTATTGATCTTGCATATTAAATTCCTAGGAAAAACATTTGGTATATATATTCGATGATGCATGCAGTTTGCTCTTGTTTATATTTAGCAGCCCAATCACCTGAAAAGGCATGTATCTTGTGCATCCTTTAATGCCACACATGCGTAGAAACATGGTATCAAATCAGCTTCTACCGATTACCTAGTAAAAAATGAGATCAATGTTCAAGCATCTTGACTTGTTAGAGGGAGAAATGCACCATCTATTGATTTGTTTCATGACATTGGGAGTTTGTGCGTGTGTGTTTACCTACACACACATTTATGGCTATTGTTCACTGCAGTGGCAGAAACATTTCAAAAAATTCTCTGGAAGTAGAAAGTCATACTCCTAAAACTCAAATAGTTTACCTGGTGAAAAAAATTGTGTCAACATGTGATGTGAAGTTTCAATTATATTTTTAGGTTGCTTCCCCATCAAATAAGGATTCTTATAGTGATTTTACCTTAAGCAAGGCACCACGCAAGATGAAATCACGGCCTCCAGACTCACATGAGAGCTCAAGCAAGGAATACGGTAATTAATTAACATCCAAGCTAAATCTTGTTAGTTGTTCAGTACTAATGTCAATGTGCTTAACGCTACAACTAACACGAATGAGTTTTAACTTGGCAGAGATGAAAGATACGGCATACATTCAGTATCTGCCACTGTATAAGGCTGTTGACATTGGTGACCTAGAGGCCACAATGAAGTTCCTGAAAGAACATCCTGATGGACTGACTGCTAGCATTTCAGCAGATGGGGACACTGCCCTCCATGCTGCGGTTCTGGCAGGGCACATAGAGATTGTGGTGGAGTTGGTCAACCAGTTGGGGGAAGGTGACTTGGAAATCAAAAACAGAAATAATGCCACCGCGCTTAATTATGCTGCCATCGGAGGGATCACAAGGATTGCCGAGGATTTGGTGGCAAAGAATGAAGGTTTACTTAAAGTTCCAAACCAGAAAGGCCTGATCCCAGTTGTTGTAGCTTCTCTTTATGGTCATAAAGACATGGTTCGTTATCTTTACAGTGTGAGTCCGAAAGAAGAGCTCAGTCCAGCTACAAACAATAAGAATGGGGTTATGCTTCTCACAACATGTATCATTGACGAACTCTATGGTATAAGCTAGTAGTAAGGATCATATTTTTCGTTTCTCCTATTCTTCAACTGAAAACTCTATCTTGTTCAACTCTCGTTTGCTTTTCTTGGTTCGCTGTTTAATGTTCATATAGATATTGCCTTGGATCTGCTTCAACATTACCCACAATTGGCTTTTTATCAAGATAGTGACAAAGACACAGCTCTTGATATGCTGGCTCAAAAACCCTCTGCTTTCCCCAGTGGAACTCAATTTTCTTTGTGGCAAAAATGGATATACAAGTGTATGTAACTATTTTCACTCAACTGGATGTAACTATTAAGTCAAATTGCTTTTCTTTTCACATCTTAAAAAATGCAGCATTATCTTGTGGTAGGTATCCGGGTACCTCAGCCACTTGCCTCTAGCAACAACCATGGAGACATTGAAAGGCCAGATAGGGGACCAACTGATCGAAGGAACATTGTTAAACGAGGTATTTCATAGAACATAAGATTTCAATCTGATATTTTTAAGTTTCAGTTATTTAGAGTTACCGCATTATTTTCCCTTCTATGAACAGAAGTTTCATTTTGATATGTTATATATGGACTTCGCAGCATCTGACAAATTGTTGGTAATGGTTTGGAAGGGCTTGAGAATTTTTGGTAAGTAGCATCTTAATAATGCCGATCATAGTAGTATTTTGTTTAGAGTCCTGAACCAAATTATACTTGCAGTTCCAGCTATCAAGCATATGTATAACCTGAAGTTGATGCATGGCCAAGCACATGCAGTTCTCTGTTGCCTATGTGAACAAATATCAACTTTGCATAAATCAGAATTCAAAGTAATTGGTGTGTACAGAGCTGTATTCAGTGCTGTTAAGCATGGAATTGTTGAGTTCATCATTGAAATGATTAGACATTATCCTGACATCATATGGTCCGAGGATGAACTTAACCGGGGCATATTCTTATACGCAACCCTACAACGCCAAGAAAAGATATTCAGCCTTATATACAAAATGGGAGCAAAGAAGAACTCTATGGCAACTTCTTGGGACAAGTATCAAAACAATATTTTACATCAAGCTGCATTCATAGCACCTTCCTCTCAGCTTGATCGTGTTTCAGGCGCACCATTACAAATGCAAAGAGAGCTACAATGGTACAAGGTAAATCTCCTACTTCCTATAGTTGATGATCGTTCTTCATAAAGTAGTTCACATATTTCTCAGAAGAGTTTGCTGCCTCGCAGGAGGTGGAGAGCATTGTCCAACCAAAGTACAGAGAGATGTTAAATTCGTCCCATAAAACAGCTCAAACTTTATTCACTGAACAGCACAGGAAATTAGTAGAAGAAGGGGAGAAATGGATGAAGGCCACGGCTGAATCTTGCACAGTTGTGGCTGCTCTTATTGCTACCATAATGTTTTCAGCTATCTTTACTGTTCCAGGTGGATATGACCAGTATTCAGGCATTCCTATATACTTGAATCGGAATTCTTTCATGGTTTTCATAGTGTCCGACGCAATGTCATTGTTCGCGTCTTCATCATCATTATTGATGTTCTTCGGAATCCTGACATCGCGGTATAGAGAAGAAGATTTCCTCAAGTCCTTGCCTACAAAGTTGATAGTAGGCCTTTCGTGTCTTTTCTTCTCGATAGCAACCATGATGATAACCTTTGGCATTACACTTGTTATGATGCTTCGTGAACGTTTTCACTGGGTTTCCTTTCCGATTATTTTGCTGGCTAGTCTTCCTGTCACGCTTTTTGCTCTGCTACAATTCCCTCTCCTTGTTGAGATCTTCTTTTCCACATATGGACCTGGAATTTTCGACAAGCCGAAGAAGTGGTGGTTGTTTTGAGCAGTCTAGAATTCATTTCAGATCCTATGTTCAATACATATATAAAGAGAAGGGTAGCTTCCAAATTACCATCAGATATTTTGAGAATATTATCCATCCTTCGTTGTTTGGATTATGAGTTGAATCTGTTGCATCAACTGATGTTGTTGTAGTTCTTATCAAACGATTATCTGAAACTATACAACAACTTGCCTGCATTTTTTTTATAGGGAGTAAAAGTGGATTCTATTTCCAACTGATGTTTGGATTGGCTTAGATTTTTAGATATTTGACTATGGACTGGAGAATTCTACTGCATGTAATAGGAGAATTTCTTCTTTTCAATATGCAGAAACTAGGTGCCAAAACAGATGAATTTTATCAATTAGGGCTCAAATTTTTCAGACATTCTCAATCAGTCCATCTATCCATTTTTTTCTGATTTTTATGTTAGATTTTGTTTTGAGAAAAACACCATTTTATCATTTTAAAAGACAAATTTGGAAAAGGACCCAATTGAGAAGTCTTTGAGACATTTGGGACTTAATTGATAAAATATATTGTTTTGGGACTCAATTAGGAATTAATTTATTGTTCAGGGACTAAGTTAGGCTTTCCCTTTTATATATGAGCAAAGCCAGATAAAAATTACTTCATTGTCTCTTATTATAAAAATAGAGTAGAGCATTAAAATAATTATTGGAAATAATACAAGTTTGAGGGAGGTAATTTTATTCTTCCATGATCAGGCGATCATTACTCATTATAAATTCTAAATACTCTTACCAAATATGTAACTCTAGTAATTAGGATCGAGTCAACTAAGATTATCCTATTAAACTCGTGATTCAGATTATAAAATCAAAATAACCCGATAAAAAAATAAAAAAAATCACAAAACTAATTTTTTTATAAAAAAATTCAACATGCGTTAACTTTTTAAACCCGTGACCTAGATTATTAGACCCAAAACACCCTATCTGAAAAAACCATAAAGTTTAATTCTCAATCAATCAAATATTAAATGATGAAATTGAAAATATAATTTCAATTATACAAAATAAATAAAAAAATAATAATTAAAAAAATGATGAGAAAAATTGTAATAGAAAATAGATTTTATATTTTATTGAAGGGTGAAATTGAAATGAAAAATCAATTTAGCAAAAGAAAAAAAATCAAAAGAAAAATGATCAAAATTGACATGCTAAATTAAAACAATTTTTTTATCGAAGAGAAAATAATTTTAACAAAAGAAAAAAATCCAAAGAATAAGTATCAAATTTGTAAAAATAATATACCATAAATTTGAAATGAAGGATGAAATTGAAAAAAAAATAAAACTTTTGCAAAAGGACCAAGAAAATAAATAAAACTCAAAAGAACAAGGACCAAATTAAAAAAAATAATATATGAAAAATTGGGATTAAATGATAAAATTAAAAAAATAAACTTTTACAAAAAGCTCAACAATAAAAATTAAAAATCAAAAGAATAAGGATTGAATTTGAAATACCTATAATAAAGAGAACCAAGTTGTCATCTTAGGGGAATGGAGAAAAAAAAAGAAAAAAAAAAGCCTCATTGTCAACAAATCGTCCACCCAATGCTAGCAAACGCCACCATAAAAGAAAAAAGATGTGACAATGCTTCTAACAACATGATAAAAATGCATTTTTGAAAGGCAAGTGGCTTTGCATGTGTAACATGAAGGACACAGACACCTCTTACATGATAGCGCTTGCTACGTACACACCAATAACTTTTTATTTTTTGTTTATTTTATTTCTGTATTAAAAGACTTAATTTCCCCTCAATTGACCTAATAATAACAAAATAACTTTTTGTTAAAAGATGAAAAAGCCTCTTGGAGCCAATTTTAAATTTTGGTTACTAAAGATATTTTGGTTGTTTCACTGCGTGTTTTGTTTTTTTATGTCTAGTCAAATACCAAACTATCCATCACCTAACATGGTAATTACAAAAAAACTAATGTGAAAACACAAATTGTCTCTTAACTCTTGTTTTAAATCTTTTAATTCCAAGAGTATTTTGGTTGTTTCACTGTGCAAATGAGATGGAAAAAGACTTATTTTTTTTTCTGTCAATTTAATATTAACTAACGGTTATTTAAGATTCTAATGCCCCCAATAGCCAATATTTTTTTTTTTATGTAAAAGGCAAAATTGTGAAAGTTTTACAATAGAAATATTTCATGTTTTAGCTTTGGTTAATAATATATATTTTTTGCAATAAAAAAATGCAAGTAATTGAATTTATAACATTAAAATAAAAGCTAAAAGAGGTCGGTATTTCATCATGCACACACTCATAATTAATTATGGATTTACACAATAAAATTATCATTTTACCATTGAGAAGAAACCCACTTAACTAGATATTACGGACAATACAATCATTTTCATGGGATCTATTAGTCATTACAAAATTAAACGTTGTGAATCGGTCTTTTTAATTTTTTTGTTGCATAATGAAATTACTAAATTGCCCTTAAGAGTTAAAAAATTAACTTAGGTCAAGGGGTTTTTTCAACTTTTCAATGTTTTGCATAGTACAGTAACTTAAATGCCCCTTAAAATTACACTTTCTTGGCTTTGTGTACCACTTTCATCATTTCATTCTAGTTTTTTTGTAATTATCATGTAGGGTCAGGAGTAATTTAGTTTTTTAATATATATAATATAATTTAAATAAAATATGACTGGCACCACTAGCGCTCTTTGGGTGGCTCATGCAGTACCGCCTAGACTTCAAATGTTGTTGTCATGGGCAACATTCATTGTGTCATGCCACCCTCTTCATGGTGATGCCATACGTGCCTTTAAATAAACGATGGTTAAACTCCGACAACTTGTTTTTTCTTCCCGCTCTTTTCTTTCTCCCCTCCTTAAAAACACGCCGAGCATTACAAAAAATCAAAGAAGTTTGGTTATTTGTTCATTGAATTAATTTTGACGATATGTTTATTGATTTATTTTTTCAATTCATCCCTTGGCATTTGATTTTTATATCAAGTTTGGTTTTTATTTTTTTTATTGTCATTTTTTTCTTATCTTTTTTTTAATTGAAACATTATTTTTTTTAATTTTATTCCTCATAATTTTATCTCATTTTTTTGTGCTAAATTTGGTTCTCATTCTTTTCAAATCTATTGTTTTTTCTTTTTGATCCTTTTTTTGGTTTATTTTTT
>Ga0307518_10003361_pt1 | contig 11540 bp, 8 predicted proteins | sample 25_EM_MG_FD_203889 | JGI IMG/M metagenome (GOLD analysis project Ga0307518, IMG submission 203889) | Populus trichocarpa ectomycorrhiza microbial communities from riparian zone in the Pacific Northwest, United States - 25_EM | ecosystem: Host-associated > Plants > Roots > Unclassified | place... | reverse complement strand
AAATTTTAAATAAAAGACCAAAACGAATACAAACGAAAAAATCATTTTGTGGGCTGAATTTTTAAACGGGTTAATGGGAATTAGTAGCTTCGGCCACCTTACTCCCACTCTCCCAACACAAAAAAAATCATAATAATAATATCAATCACAGTTATAAAATACAATCACAATTATAACATTAGTTGATCCTAAAATATCATAAACTTCGTAATAAATTCTATGAAGAGGTGTTGATACTGATTTTTATGTTTTTCAATGGAGGACATTTCTCTGTTTGAAACTGATGTGCTCATAACTTTTTTTTTTTTTTAGATTCAAGGAAACTTCATTTCTTGAAAAGCATACTTTGTGGGTCCAGATGAGCGAGTAAAACTCCGACTGTCCCAGGCTCTTACAAGAGGTGTACGCCCTGACTCGAACTCGAGACCTGCTGTGTAGATCTCAAGCTCTTTGCCATCACGCCACGCCCCTTGAGTACTGATGTACTGATAACGAGTGCACATACACAATCATAGAGGTTTCAAATGTGACTCTCATTTATGAATTTTTTTTTTATCTTTAATATTTATGCAGTTGCTTATAACGCTGGTTGATTCTCAAAAAAGGTGAAAAGAAATTCTGTCTGATCTTGCTCAACACAAGATTGAAAAGACATGATAAGTGGCAGGGATAACCTCTATACTAGCTAGAAAAAGAAGGGAAAGAAGAAGACAGCTTGTTCTTTATTCAATATTCTACCAGAAGTTATAAGGGGCTGCAGAGAGAACATATTAAAGTTCTTTTCCGAACAATTTTGGAGGGCCATTCATGCATTCATAACTTTATATATGTATACTCTCCATGCATTTCACATGTTACCGCATAAAAAAAAATCGAGTCTAGCTCAAACAACTAATTACTTCTTAATTAATAAAGACCAGAAATCATTAACTTTTCTTAGATACTAGGTTAATTTACTCATAGTTATTAAAACTGTGTGATAAATTAATATAATAATTTAATAATTTAAAATATAATTTAAATTAAGTTCATTTCAAATAATTGTTGACCCGAGTTCAATTTCTGTTGATTCGGTAAAAAAAGGATTAAAAAAATATTTTTTTAGATAAAAATAACAGACTTAAGTTAACCGGATAATTTTAATGACCCGAGCTTTTAAATTGATTTAATTAAATTCTAGACTGAATGGACGTGACAGCCATAATTTATATAAATCATTAACATATACTTGATTTATATTTGCATCATTTCTGTGGTTATTTAGTTCGAAAAATTCTACATTAGGTCTGGATTTTATTTTCGAACTAGTGTAGTTGCAAACTTATTTTCTAAAACAAAGATCTTTTTCACATAATGGCATTAAAATATATATTGAAAAAAAAGATGACATGCAAATTGAAAAAAATAAGAATTCTTTGGCACAAATTAACTGATATTAATTTTAATATATATTGAAAAGGAAAATTAAGCTCCCTCTCCATTCCTTGTATTTGAAAACCTGTAATATTTTGCTTTCATATTCCATAAACAACCAAAATAAATACAGGTATAAGTATTATATTAAATTACTATGACATTTAAAGTTTAAAATACTAATCTCAATTTGTTTTACTAATTATTATCACTACAACTAAAAACTTGAGCTCAGTTTAACTAATCATATAAACATAACAAATCATATAAACAATGAATCATGTTAAATAAATTTGTGTTTAATTTTTATCTTATATATTTACAAAATATGAACTATTGTTATGAATAAAGAATAATATTTTATCTAGCCATATATTATTCATAATATGAACTATATAAGCATATAATTTAATATTTATAGGATTTTGAATCAAAATAAATACAAGTACAGAAATTATATTAAATCACTACATGACATTTAAAATTTAAAATGATAATCCCATTTTTTTAAAACTAATTTATATACTAAAAATCTTATAACAAGTTTACATGCTTAATCTATAGTCATTTTAATTCAAATATCACAATAATAAATTTATTCGCAACACAATAACTTGATTGTTTTGTTTCATGGCACAACGTACGCAACACAACAAAGCACGATGAACGGACCACAACATTAACCGAATCATTGTGCAGCACAATGCTGTCCAACGTGAATTCAAATAGGCTCAAAGGAATAGAGCACAACTTCCAAGTAAGCTAAAATACTTGCTCCAAGCTAAAGCCACTTCACTTTCAAGCTAGACCGATCAATCACTTGGTATAAATTACTATAAATTAGTTCTAGTTAAGAGATCCTATTGATCTTGTGTTTATCATTAGTGTGTATACGTGCTAACAATGTCTATAGCACTAAATATTGAGGGCCTTTCACATAGTCCTTCACATAGTCCTTCGCATAGTACAAGCTGCAGTACTGATCATGCGTGGCTGCAGTCCTTGATGACCGAAAGTAGGGCCGGAAATTCCAACCAAGTGAATGAGCTAGAGGTTCCAAGGGTTCCATCAGAGTTTCGTAAAATGAAAGAGAACACGGATTGCTATGAGCCACTGGTTGTCTCCATCGGTCCCTATCACCATGGGAAAAAAGAACTCAAGGAAATGGAGAAGCTCAAGGCTGAAATGGCCGGCCAGTTTGTCAAAGATAGGAGAGTGACTGCTGAAGAAATGTACAGCAAGGTCAAAGAGTTGGTCACCGATGCAAGGAAATGCTATGCAGAGGAGTCAACACGTCAGTTCAACGATGAGAAATTCACCCAGATGATGTTTCTTGATGGCTATTTCATTCTCCATGTTGTCTCCCACAAGCTTGCGAAACAGAACCTGAGGAAGGAAGAAGTTGCTTCGGTTAGAAGGGACTTGTTCTTACTAGAGAACCAACTCCCCTTTCGAGTTCTTATCCCATTGATGAGGTTGTTGGTTACAAGTATGCTAATGTTTAATTTAACTAGATGTGATTTAGCATGAACATGAACTAGAATTTTTACTTTAGTTGAAGTTGTAATCTTAGCATTAAAATTATAATTGTTGATGAACTCAGGTTATATAAAAGGAAAGGGGATCACATTGCCGTGGAGGATACTTCTTCGTCCAAACATGTAAAACAATCTTCTTTCTGCCATCTATTTTAGTTCTTTTGTGTTTAGTTTAGGAGCATTCTAAATTTATTAATTTTTTATTGAATTATTTATATTATTCTGCTCATAACTTGCATGCATCATATATTGTACTCGCATAAAAAATTGAACAACACAATTTTATTGCATTTTTTCCAGAGTTCGAGTCCGGAAAGTGAAGATCAAAATTGGATGAAAATACTTGAAAATTTCTCCAAAGACATTCATGAAATACCCCCTCAAAGAGAGTTGTGCTGGAAAAAAATATCCCTTTTTTTTTCAGAATTGCCGAGAGCATTAAAATTAAGATCGAAATCCCCAATATCCAAGGATACTGCCTTTGGTTTAGATCCTTATGATCATCTTCTCGAATTTTTTTATTTCATGTTCGTATACGGCAAATTAGGACAACATCTACCAGAGAGAAGAAGGTACGGGGAGATCACAAGCTGGAACCGGTATTATTCTGTCAACGAGCTTAAGAACGTTGGAATTTCTTTTATGCCAAGCAACACCCGTGTCTTCACCGATGTCAAGTTCAAAAATACATTGCTCGGTGGAGCACTCTGCATTCCTCCACTAAGCATAGAGGACTCAACCAAGTCCTTGCTTCTGAACTTGGCAGCCTATGAAACATGCGCTGGTTGGTATTATGGTAGGTGCACTTCGTATGTATGCCTTATGCGTTCACTGATTGATAAACCTGAAGATGTGAAGGAGCTGCGATCAAAGGGAATACTCCGCACCACTATAGGAAGTGACGATCAGATAGCACAAATCTTCAAAGAGATGACAACCAATCTGGCGCCCAACCCTACTGCTTATACGAAGGTCAAACGCTCTGTTGAATCGCATTATAGAAGCAGTGTCAAGAGATGGATCCTTGAAAATAAGGGTCCTTTTTCTAGAGCAGTGGTCAAGTACTCTTTTATTTATGGCATTGCAGTAAGTGCCATACAAGCTTACTTAGCAGAAACAAAAGAGAAACCAGGTTTCGGCAACTGCAGCTGCTCAAACGCCACCCTATAACACCCTTAAAACTTGATCATACACATAAGAGCTGTTTTTTTTTCTTCGTCCTTTTGTTCCCCCCATTAACAGTGTGGATTGGTTTGCCATATATATGTAATGTTGTACTGTTTGGATTGTCATTTCTTTCAAGAAGTCGTGTGATTCAAATTGATAATAAGCAATATATCATTTCCAGATACAAATTTATTAATGCATTCGCTTTCGCATGCACTTTCAAGAAGTCGTACAATTTACAGTTCATGGTTCTTTCTTTTCTTCTCTTATGCATTTTCAAGCTTTCATGGGACCAGTAAAGCATTCATATTGAAGCTATCTTTATCCCCCACGCATTTCACATTTTACAGCATGGAAAAAATTAAAAAAAATCAAGTCTAGCTTGAACAAGAAACGATGAGTTACTTCTTAATTAAGAGCAGAAATCATTAACATCACTTGAATATTAGGTATACATAAATCGATATTGACAAACACCCTACATCTAAAATTAATATATATTTTTTTAATATGAGCCTAGCTACCTTCTGATAAAAGGATAATTAATATGATATCAATCCCATATTTTCTATTTAAAAAACATATGAAATAGATAAAGCAAATCCAAGGTGTAGGGATTTAGTGTGCATAAAAGAAAGAGATAAAGCTTAATGAAATTGATTTTTTTTTAGAGTTGCTGGGATATAGGATGATGATGTGATACATTAATTAATAGGATTGAATGAGTATTATAAAATTGTTTTTAGACATTTTCAGTCAATATCTTTACTCCAATTAAATAAGAAATTATTAGGTATACTTTTTTTATATAATAATTATTAGGTAGGGCATTATTACCAGACATTTTAATATTTTTAAACATTAAAAAATTTGAAAAGTTGACTTCGAAAATGTTTAGGAATATAGTTGTGGTTGCTTTTCAAAGTACTTTTCACTTAAAAATACATCAAAAAAATATATTTTTTTATTTTTTAAAAATTATTTTTGATATCAACGCATTAAAACAATCCAAAAACACAAAAACAATATTAATTTTAAACAAAAAAAATTCAAAATTTTTAGAAACACAAGTTGGACCGTGTACCAAAACGGTCTCTTCATCTGACTCTCCACAGCTAAATTTGGCTCCTCTTCATTAACAATAAAATTTCATAACAATTGTTTTAGAGGGTGTTTGAAAATATAGTAACGATTATTTTTTAAAATACTTTTCGCTCAGAAATGCATTAAAATAATATTTTTTTTATTTAAAAAAATTATTTTTGATATCAACTCATTAAAGCAATAAAAAATAAAAAAAATAAAAAAACTTTTAATAAAAAAATTATTTTTTAAAAAAACTATTTGGAATACAATTCCAAATCACCTTAAGTTCATGACTGAGGAACAATTTTTGTTTTTTCAAAACTGAAGCAAAAGAAAACTAAACAATTGTGAAACACGCTGTTAATAATTTTGACTTGAAAGGAAATTTCTGATAATCCCTTAAAATATCTTCACGAGAGTTGTGATTTGCATTTGGTATCAATTTCTACAAAATGGGGGAGGAAGACCTGCATTATGTAGATCTTGTAGAAAGAATTACTATGGTGTCCCACCTTCAGTGGACTTCCTAGTGACATTTTCTTTGCTGGTAAATGTCAAAATGCAGTTAAGAAGGTTAGATAAGAACCTAGTGATAATTTATTCACACAATTCGTAATCAAGATTCACATTTAACTCTGAAAAGCTAAAAAAATTCGATAAAAATGACTCACCACGTTAAATATTGTATTATCAGTACTCAGCCTCTAATAAACATTGATCATAAACACCATCGATTCCCCAACAATTAATATCAGAGTATAATTTTATAATAATGTTTGATTTTTGCTCGAAAATAAAAGTGATCCAAATAGTGTTTTGGACATACCATCATGTAGAGGAGATTGAGAAAAGCACAAGGGTGAAAACAGTATAAAATTCTGACGTGAGACATGACCGCATGCGCCATAACACGTCGACGAGGGAGGCTGCCCACGCGTACCAACACACCCACATGTTTTCTTCTCCGAAATGGGTTGACCCGACCCAACCCATGCATATGACCCGAATCATGATGACATCTTCATGACATCAACATGCACTGTTGACACGCCATGTCTACGACCAGTCAGCTATAGTGTTTTTACATGATGACTCTATTTAATAGAATTTTGTGTTGTTTGTACTTGTTTTTCTAGTATTGTTTTTATTTATATTATTTTTAATTTAATCATTAAATCAACTCTTTTTTATTGTTTATTTTGCCAGTATATTTTACAAGTCCAGTTGTATAAAGGATCGGCAAAATGTAATCATTTAAGCTCGTTTTTGAAATCTACATGAGGCTCAGAAGTTGTTATTTAAGATTATTCTATATTTTTCTAGTTATTTTTATATTCTTCTTTTGGTTAGATTTCAAAATTTTAATTTGATATGACATAATAATAGCATCTATTTAAACAGCTTGTAAGTTATGTTATATCAAAACAGAGTAGTGTCGTCTCTTTAGCACTTGAAAAGCCCAGAATTGCCTCAATGGAAGAAATGGCCGTAAGAGATGCAAGAACTAACTGATGAATCAAAGTCCTCTTCTCTGTTACCTGATTCCATTTAAGTTCAGTAACTTATGTTCAATATCCTATAATGTCCCTGGCTGATATAATAAAAATCCAATGGCCAAAGCCACAAAAAAACTACAGAGTGTGGTCTCCTTTTGATGGGGATCATGGAGTTAGCTCACCTCCCTTGGTCTTGGAGTAAGCTCACCTCTCTCTTCAAAAATCTTGGCAATGCAAAGGCAGCTGAGTGAACCTGTCCAGAAAGCATCACAGACAATATTCAGCTCTGCGAGTTTTAAGCCGACAGTTCAATTACACTGCTACTCTGAGTAACAGGATATCTTCTCCCTGGGAGTCCCAGGCGAGAAATTAGTTTTAAAGATGAGAAAATCCGTGAAATGCAGTTACCATCAATGTAATAAAGATTCCAAGACAGAATCTTTATGTTTACATGATGCAACATAAGAAAATAAAAATGTGGGGTTTTTGCAAATCCCAAATTGGCCATGAGAAATCAACTCTTGCAGGTACTGCTCATCTCTCATCCAGCTACAGCAAAAAGCTGTGCTCATGTCTACATTTTTAACCATCCTTGGAAAGGAAATAGACCACAGTAAGGAAATGAAACCATGAGCAGATAAAGTTGAATTTTGACCAAGCAAGAAGCTTTTCTACCTAATGAACCTATGAACATTAGAGATATGAAGACAAGTCCAGATAGGAGCAATTCAACAGTGCACAAAATTCAAGACATTTTTCATCAGCAACCATCACATTCACCTAATGAACCTATGAGCATTAGAGATATGAAGATGCGAGGAGATGACATGTACTTGAATTTCAAACTTTAAAACGGAGCTATTACCTCAGAATTATAGTACTTGAGTTCTTTTTTATGCTTGGTAGCTCCTTCTAACTTCTTGATAGGATTGACAGGATTCAAGAAATCAACAGGCGGGCCCTCTGTTGAGCATAGGACAAAGCCGATCACACCGCTGCATGCCAGATAGCAAAAGAGACGTGTAAGAATCAGTTCATACTCAGATAGAGAATTCACTAACATTAATAAAAACCAAAATCTCAACTTCATGTTGAAATTATTCAGCATTGAACATAAACAACAAAGGGTGTGATTGCAGAACTATACTTCAAGTGGGCATGATTTAAGTATCCACTGGTCCCACAATTGTTAGAAAAATATTTATGAGATGAAAAAAGCAAGAACAAGTATGAAAAGAAATAGAGCTCATCATTACCTTGGATATGTTGGAACACTTGCCCAGGCATAACGGACAGAACCCTTAAATGTTTCACAGCATATAGAGATCATATCCTGAATAAGATGTGTATGTAGCCACGTACTTTCTGCCATGTTACAGAGCACACCACCAGGCCTTAATGCTCTAGCTATTGACTCGAAAAATGGCTTTTCTACAAGCTCTTGAGCAGGACCTTAATCATGAAGAAAAATCTCATGAGCAACATTCCTAAATGCTACAAGGCTTAAAACTACAGAAGTTTCTATGAAGATCACAGAAACCAAGTTTTCAAATACTTCAGTTCTGACCTGTAAAAGGCAAATTAGGAAACTCTAGAACCAAAAAATTATTTCTCAAACTCAAAGGACAGTTTCTAGCAAAAATTTTCAATCAAATCAAACCAACACTTACGTTGAGAATATCCTCCAAATATAAACAACTAGAAACCAGAAGTTACAACAAGTTCATTCATTTGCACAGTTCCGTGGTTCCAAAACATGATTCTACCTCAATAAGTTACTGGCCAGGTATCCTGATTTTCCCTCTGGTGTTAACCACTCAACCTTATAAATAGGACAAAGACAGGTGCGCAAGGAGAAAGAGAGAAAATAAAGAAAGCACCACTTATTCATATTCTAGAACATACCTATAGGGTCTAACGAATCAACAATAATGGCATCGTCCTTCCCTTCAGGAGCTGACCGGAGAAACTCTACAGCTGTAAAGATTTCAGAAGTGAGATCAGCTAGGAAGATAACTGCAATTCGCTTCAATTAACCCAAGGAAAATTCATGCACAAATAATGAAGTCTTTATATAACCCAAGGAAAAGTGTAGAAAAAGGAACATGAAAAAAAAATGTTTGAACATACCATCACCTACATGAAGTCGGACACGAGGATCCTCAAACCCAACAGATAATTGTGGAAAAAACTTCTTAGACACCTACAGTAAATTGAAGGAGTTAGATGGAGAAGCACATAGCTTGTGATACATGAAGTGTTTCACCAAATCATCGCTTACATCTATAACCATCTGATCTATTTCACATATATCAATAAGGTCCACAGAACTATGGCGAGAAAGTTCCTCAAGAACTCCACCATCACCACCACCAACCACCAAAACCTGCGTTAGGCGTTGCATGAAGTGAGTATGAACCAAACATGAAAATGAAATTAAATACAACAAGTTCAAAAGACATCAAGACATAAAACATGAAAATGCTGTTTCCAAGGAAAAGCAACCAGTCAATTTTTAGCTGCATGGCTATGGGGAAACATATCCATGAAGTTCTAACGAGGAAATACAAAAACTGTAGCAAGGTAAATGACTCTTTTGCTACAACTACACAGAGTACTACGGCATCATATCAGGATTCATACAAGGGTAGTGGAAACACTATTGCATGACATCTCATGAATTTCAGATTGAAGACTCAAGCTTATCTTAAACTCAAGTTTCATTCTACTATCATTTTCTCGTGCTTTTCTTGCTTTAATTTACTATTTCAGAAAGAAAGGTAATAATAGTTCTTTCTTTGGAATGGAAGTTTTCATAACTCATTGACAAGTATAACTGTGAGAAAAAAAGAGAAGTAATGTTCATCTTCCATTTCAAAATTTCCTCCTAGAGTTCCAACGAACAGGTATTTGGCGGGGAAAAAACATGAATGTTGCCTAACCAATCACTTCTGGCAGTAAATAAAATACAAGAGGGTGAAATTATTAGCACTGGTTCATACAGTTTTGGGAGATGGAATCGAACAAAGGGGAAGATGAGTGATCATCTCCTGGTATGCACATTCATCTTTCTCAGTCAATTGAACAATACCATCAAGAACAAGCACTTTCCCAAATGATGTTGACTGCGAAGAAACAACTCTGTATCAGCCATGTCATTTACAAACTACACAGATGCATCAAATGTAGGTAGACTTCATAAAGAGAGGTGGCCAAACCTCAAAAACCAGGATCTCTTGGTACTCTGACTTTCCCTGGTAAAAAATCTCTTTCACTTCCAATGTGTGTGCTTCTCCTGAAAAAGGATGCCCCAAACAACATCTGAAGAGAAATTAAAATTTTAATTGCTGATACATTCTATATAGGACGAGATTTGCTGCATAAGAGAAAATTAAAAAGAAGAAGAAGAAGTAAGCAAAAAATTAAAAGAACTCTATTGTGGAAGCTAAAAGATGGCAGGTTGAACCTCTGGCATCCTCTGTCCCTAATATTATTTCCCAAGGTTCTCCTCTGTCGTGCAATGTTTTTAAATTAACTTCAGCAATTAAAAGAATCACGGAAAACACTTGGAGATTACTATTCACCTCAAAAACTGCAGAATTCGATACAAATAATTTGAAGTTGCAAGTTATTTACTATCATCAGTAAAAACACAATCCCAGATAAGCGTATACAGGGTCAACAAGTGGAGATAGTATTGCATTAAATGGAAATTCCGTAAAGGAGTGAAGCATACCGGGCCACATGGGGTTGTTGAAGTAAACCCTTTTGCTAGCTTTACCTATAATAACAAGGGAAAAGGAGTGTTAGCAATAGTAGCAACCAACAAAAACCAAAATTCCCAAAATCAAAAACAGAAATAATAAAAAAAAAAAGATAATGACCAGAGCAAGAATGAGATTCTGAGAACCACCCAGAAACAACTGTAGAGTGGCATTTTGCATCAAGCTCAGGGGCAGATGCCTTAGCCTTCAAGCAACAAGAAGGAATAGCCTTCTCTGAACTATTCCCGTTATTCACCTTCCCATCCATAGTCTTCTGGCATTCCAAACCTCTTCCTGCGCCGCCCTCCATAGATTATCCTTTTCTTCTCCGGCTCAAGCCTCTGAACACCACAGAGTCAAGAAAAATTAGTGAATGCAAATAAAAAAAAAAACAAACTTTATTAGTGAATACAAATGAAAAAACAATCATGGTGGTTAATCAATGATAACAAAATCAAAAGTTGGCCTTCAAATACAATCATTCAAAACATAAGAGTAAAGATTACCAAAAAAACTGTATAATTAGTGAATATAAATTATTAAAAAAATGAATAATTAGTGAATAAATACCGCAATGATAACAGGATCAAGAGTATTGATAATCAATAAATTCCAGATTAGTGATTGATTCAGTACCAAATAGAAAGCACAAGAATATATAATTAAGACTCTAATTGGATACAGATGCTACTTTCACTGAATATCAGAGAAGAAATTATTCATTTCCATTTTTGAATAATGTCACGGCATGCAAAGTGTATAACTTAGAAAGAAAAAGAACAAGAAGAAGTCCTATCTACACAGAAATAATCTATTCAAAAAATATTAAAAAGAAAAAGAAAATGTCAAAGGCAGGGAAATTGAGAGTTGGGTTATTAATAAAACAAAAAAGGAAAGAAAAGTCAAATTCAACTAGCACTGCCTTATTAATTGAACATGATAGCAACAAACGCGCAATAAACAAAAAAGGGTATGTTTGGTTCCCAAGAAACTGTAGGAAAATAAAAAAGAATCAAGAACATCAACATTCTTTTTCCACCAACAGTAGTTTTTTAGTTTTATCGTTCTTTGAGAAA